>CEAF01071463.1_pt1 | contig 25151 bp, 19 predicted proteins | sample 557431 | NCBI WGS metagenome assembly CEAF01 (sample SAMEA3182068, study PRJEB8094) | gut metagenome | biome: human; feature: gut; material: Stool; isolation source: human stools | place: Canada | collected 2013-11-18 | reverse complement strand
GTATTAAAACTGATTTTATTTATACGAATCAAGGAGGTCTGCGCAAGTGAATGTGCAAGCCATCGTAAAAAGAATGTTTCACACAAAGCCGTCAAAAATAGTTGGCGTCGATATCGGCACCGGAAGTATAAAAATGGTGCAGATAGAAACAGGCAGTAAGCCTGTAGTTAGTTGTTTTGCTGTAGCAGAGCTGCCGCTGGAGCTTATCAATAATGGATTTGTCCGTAACAGTGATGCGATGATAAGCTTTATTAAAGGCTTGGTGGCAAAATATGATTTTAATGCCAGGCATGCGGTTTTTACTGTAGGCGGCCGTAATGCTTTTGTACGTGAGATCGATATGCCGGAAATGCCTGACGAAGAAATGAAACAGTCTGTAGCTTGGGATTCCAGTCAGTATGTTCCTTATGAAGCTGATACTTATTATGTGGATTCGGCTAAATTTGGGGCATATACTAATGAAGGTCTGCAGCCTGTGCTTTTGGTTGCTTCACCTAAGGATGTTATTGATTCACTGCTGGAAATCAGTGATGCGCTGGCCTGGCATACTATTGGTATTGATATCGAAGTTTTGTCTGCTTATAGAACCTTGCCCAGGCAGTTGGAAAACTTCGTTTTGCTTGATATAGGGCGTTCATATTCGATGCTGACTATTTTTCAGAACGGTGCTCCTGTTGCGCAGCGCAGTATTCCCCAGGGAGGGCAGATGTTTAATGCCGCTATTGCTAATGGTGCTGGCGTTGACCTGACGGCTGCTGAAAAGATCAAACTGGAAGATGAGCTGCTTTTGAGCAGCCTGGAAACAGATAAAACTAAATTTGCAGAATTTTTCAACGAGGTTGAAAATCTGGGACGTGAAGTACGCAGAACCTGTGAATATTATTTGATCAATAAAAAGGATGCAAGATTTACGCATCTGGTTTTGGCAGGCGGCGGTGCAAATATGGCCGGATTGTCCGAATTTTTGAGCGAAGGTACGGAAATGAAGGTTGTCGTTAATGATCTGCGTCAAGCAGTTACTTTTGCGGATAAACTTGATCAGAGAGAATTGAAAAAATACCTGGGAGCGCTGACTGTTGCAATAGGCGCTGCTTTGTACGGAGGGGAAGCAGATGATTAGAATCAATCTTTTACCTGAGTACAGGCGCAAAAGCGAGTTCCCTGCCTGGAAACTTTATCGTATTATAGCTTATGTATTTTTAGGACTGAGCATTTTACTGTGGGGTTACCATTTGGCAATGTTCAAGTATACTGAAAGTAAGCTCAGCAATGTGAATGAAGGGATCGCCTCGATGAAAGTCTGGCAGGAGCGTTTTGATAAAGCTCAGCAGCAGAATGCGGAAGTAAACAAACGCAATACTATCGTACGCAATCTTTCTAAAGACCGCATCGTCTGGAGCCGTTCGCTTGCGGAACTGGGAAATGTTACACCTTACGGCTGCTGGCTGACCAGTGTTAAACAGGGCAATAAGCCGGATCAGATGAGTATTGCCGGTAAAGCCATGAAAATGGACGATGTTGTTAAATTCATCAGTCTTTTACAGGCACGGCCTGATATTGCCAATGTGCAGTTGATTTCTGCCGATGAAAACAACAATAATAACAGCAGTACTGCTGGCGTTATTGATTTTACTTTGGAAGTTCAGAGAAGTGGGGTGAAGAAGTGAAATTAGAAATGCCTGACAGCAATATGTCAGAAAACAGTAAATATTCGTTGTTATTGTTAGGTTCGGTACTGTTGCTTGTTTTTGTGGGTCTGTATATCATGCAGCCGCTGCGTGAAGACATTCAGAAAAATGAGCAGGAATTGATACAGGCGCAGCAGCGTTTAGCCAGTTATCAGACATTTGCTGAACAGAATAAGGATTATAATGCTTTTGCAGCGAAGCAGGAAGGCTACCTTGCTGAAGCCAAGAAGCTGTTGCCGGATATAGTAACTGTGCCTGAATTAGTACAGGAATATTCTAACCTTTCAAAGGAATGCGGAATTCAGTTCAAAAGTGTTAAGCCTCCGAGTGGCAATTTGAAACAGGTAAATGGAGCTTACGAAGTACCGCTGAATATTTCTATCAGCGGCAACTATTATAAAATGGTCGAGTTTTTGCAGAAGGTAGAAAATGGTGCGAGGTTTGCAAAACTAAACAAAGCCAGCGTTAATACCATTAAAGAAAATGATGTTTCGGGAAATCTGGATATGACGGCTGAATTTACCGTTTATTCCCTGAAGGACGCCTTAGGGAAAATGAACACTGGTGAAAAGACCGGACTGGATCGCGTAAAAGAACGTGACGCAGCTAATATGGCGATAATAGACGAAGCAAAAAAATAGAGTAAACGTTTAGACCCTTGTTGTTTTTCTGCAGCAGGGGTCTTTTTATGTTGCATGGCATAACCGTTGAAAAGACTGTGAAAGCGCTGCTTCAGCCTGCAATTTTCTTGCTATTCTATATGGAAAAGTTGTATAATTAAAATATCTGTTATTATAAATAAAAATACCTTTATTTCGATAAATTGAGGAGTAAAAAAATGATTTGGCAGAATACAAAAGTTCGCATTGCAATTATCGCATCCCTGGTTCTTTTAGCAATTATTGCTTATCGTATTTATGGTAATATCCAGGCTAACAACGAGCGTGCGAACCGTGTTTCGCAAGGGCAGAATATTGCGGTGGCCACATCTTTCCCGCAGCGGCAGAGTATTACTCCTGTTATGCGTTTTGCGGGCAGCCTTGATCCTGTTTGGCAGGCCGACGTGGCAGCTAAAATAGATGGCAGGGTAGAGAAGGTTTATGTTAATGAAGGTGACAAGGTCACAGCTGGCACTGTGCTGGCTCATTTGGAACAGACAGAACAGGCGGCTAATTTGTTATCGGCGAAGGGTTCTTTGATGGATGCCCAAACTACTTTGGAAAGAGCTGAACGCGAGCTGCAGCGCTATCAGGCATTATATGAAAAGGGCGCTGTTTCGGAGCAGACAGTAGATAATTACCGTTTTGCCAGAAACAATGCGCAGGGCAAGCTTTCGGAAGCTCAGGGCGTGTGGGACAATATGCAGGATAAGCTGAGCGGAGCCAGTGTAACTGCGCCGCAGGACGGTATTATTTCTAAACGTTATTATCAGGAAGGTTATTATGCTAAAGTTGGCACAGCGCTGTTTAATATTGCCGATATTTCTGAATTGACTGCTAAAATAAATATCCCGGAAGGTCAGATCAGCAATATTGCTGTTGGCGGATTGGCTGATATTACTGTGCCCGCATATCCTGATGATAAATTCAGCGGTATGATCACACGTATCTCGCCGGTAGCAGATATGCCAGCAAGGACCTTTGCTGCTGAGGTGACAGTGGACAACAGTGCCGGTAAATTACGCGGCGGTGTTTATGCCAATGTTGTCATTACAGCCGAGCCGAAAGAGAATGCACTAGTTATTCCTATGAGCGCTATTGTAATGCGTGAAGATCAGCGTACGGTTTTTGTTGTTGATGATGATGGTGTCGTCAGCCGCAGAGTTTTAACAATAGGTTTTGTCAATGATAATATGGTAGAAGTTTTAGATGGTTTGAGTGATGGCGACCGGATCGTTACCGGCGGTCAGAATAAATTGCGTGAAGGCAGTAAGATCAAATTAGAAGGACAGGGTGCTAAATAAAATGATAGGCACATTTATACGCAGACCTGTTTTTACGACGATGTTTGTACTGCTTTTAGTAGTATTCGGCATTAAGTCGTATCCTAATTTGGGTGTCGATTTGTATCCTGACGTTGAACTGCCTCTGGTAAGTGTTACTGTTACCTATACAGGCGCTTCACCTGAGGAAATGGAAACTCTGATAACCAGACCTATTGAAGATCGCGTCAGCCAGGTTGCAGGTATTAAAACCCTGTCGTCAACTGTACGCGAAGGTTATTCGCAGACGACGCTGGAATTTGAGCTGGGTGTTGACCCGCGCGAGATGGCCAGTGAGGTGCGTGAAAAGGTTGCGTCGGTACGCCGGCGTTTGCCTGACGACATCGATGAGCCGGTTGTACAGCGTTTTGATATTTCGTCACAGTCGATAGCGGCATTTACTTTTGCTTCTGATTCGCGCAGTCGTGAAGAAACCCGTAAGATAGTTGAAGATGTTGTTAAAGAAGAACTGCAGCGTGTCGAAGGGGTGTCCGAAGTATCTGTTGTCGGCGCCAGCCTGCGTGCGATCAAACTGATCGCCGATCCTGAGAAGCTGAACAGTTATAATATTTCTTTTCAGACGATCTTAGATAAGGTCAACAGTGAAAATATCAATACTCCTGGCGGTAAGGCCCGTTATAACGATATGGAAATAACAGTCCGTACGTTAGGCAAATATAAAAATATCGACGATATTAAAAACATTGTTATTGCCAATCAGGATGGTCGCCCGATCCAGCTTTCAGATGTTGTAAAGGTTGTTGACAGCTGGGAAGACGAAGACACCTATTCCCGTTCTAATAAAGTACCCAGCGTTATGGTCTTGGTGAGGAAGCAGTCTAAAACCAATACTGTAGATGTTGTTGACGGTGTCAACGCTTCTATGGAACAAATGATGGAAAATGATTTGCCGAAGGATATCAAGGTCGATGTCGTACGCGATCAGTCGGCTTATATCCGCGAGAATGTTGCCGATGTCTGGAATGCTATACTTTTCGGCGGCTTTCTGGCGCTTTTGATAACTTATATGTTCCTGCGCGATTTTCGGGCTACGATCATCGGCGGTCTTTCTATACCGACCTCCGTTATTGCCACGTTCTTTTTGATGAAGTCGATGGACTTTACGCTGAATAATATGTCGCTGATGGCTTTGAGCCTGGCAGTCGGCATCCTTATCGACGATGCTATCGTTTTGATTGAAAATATTTTCCGGCATATGGAAATGGGTAAGTCGCCGATTCAGGCTGCTCAGGATGCTACGGAAGAGTTATCTCTGGCTATTCTTGCTACTTCACTTTCTTTGATGGCAGTTTTCGTACCGATCGGTTCCATGGGTGAGGTCGTTGGTCAGTATTTTAAACAATTCGGCTTAACAGTCGCTTTTGCGCTGGCTTTTTCGACGATGGCTGCTTACACGCTTACACCAATGATATCGGCTTATTGGCTGAAGGATTATCGTGAGGAACATGCTAAACCTTATAAGCATCCGCGTCCAAAAGTTGTACAGATTTGTCTGGATAAATTTGAAGCCGGGTTTCAGGTAATTTGCCGGATGTATGATGAATTAATGGTATTTGCGTTCCAGCATCCGTGGAAAATAGTTCTGATTTCTGTTGCTTCACTTATTTTTAATCTTTTTCTGTTACCTTTTATTGGTACGGAATATCAGCCGACATACGATTCCGGTGAATTTTCCGTCAGTGTTAAAGCTCCTGCCGGTACAAGTATCGAGCGAATGAAGGAGCTGACGCTGCCGTTGGAAGAAGAAATCCTGCAAATGCCGGAGGTTAGGATTGCAGCGATGCGCTTAGGCGGTTCGCGCGTACCTATCAATGAAGGCAATATTGATGTCAAGCTTATTCCTTCGTCTGACAGAGATCGCAGTATGATCGATATTATGGATGAGCTGCGCCGTAAATTTGGTAATGTCGAAGAATTGAAAGTCGCAGTCGTCAGTAACCAGGGCGGAGGACGCGGTGACAGCAGGCCGGTGCAGGTAGGTTTGCGCGGCAGTGATCTTGAGCTGCTGACAACTTATGCTCAGGAGCTGGCGGAAAGGATCAGACAGGTTCCAGGTTCTACTGATGTCGATATTTCTTCATCGGAAGAAGAACCGGAAATCATCGTTAAGGTAGATCCGCTGCGTGCGAGCGCAATGGGGCTTGATTCAACTTCCGTTGGTAAAGTTGTGGAAATGGCCTTTTTAGGCAAAAGTACAAGCAATAGTTTTACTATCGGTGATAACGACTATGATATAATTGTACAGTTGGATGCTGCGCATCGTCGTGATATCAATGACGTTGCCAATCTGCGTGTTTCCAATACGGAAGGGAAGTTTGTCCGGTTGGGCGATGTAGCTGACGTGTATTTCTCGTCCGGTCCTACACGTATTGACCGTGAGGACAGACAGCGCCAGATCGTTGTTTATGCTAATACAGTCGGTATTACTCCGGGCGATTTGATCCAGAAGATCCAGACGGAGATGATCCCGGATATGAATATGCAGGTCGGTTACCGTTATAAAATGATCGGTCAGGCTGATACAATGGCAAAAGCCTTTAGTGAGATCGCGAAGGCGGTTATTTTAGCTATTATTATGATCTATATGGTTCTGGCAGCAGAGTTTGAAAGCTTCATGCAGCCTTTGGTAATTATGATGTCACTGCCGTTTGCGATTATCGGTGCTGTTTTAGGTTTGATGGTAGCAGGGCAGACTGCAAATATGATGTCGCTGATCGGTTTTACGATGCTGCTGGGTCTGGTTACAAAAAATGCGATCCTGCTGGTAGACTATGCCAATCAGGCACGTGCTAAGGGTAAGCCTTTGCGCGAGGCCTTGCGTGAAGCCTGTGCTTTGCGTATTCGTCCGATATTTATGACAACGCTTTCGACTATTTTAGGTATGCTGCCAATTGCCTTGGGTCTTGGTGCCGGCGCTGAGCTGCGTCAGTCTATGGGCGTGGTTTTAGTTGGCGGTCTGACGACGTCGACTTTGCTGACTCTGGTTGTAGTGCCGCTGTTATATTTGCTGAGCGAGGAATGGAAAGAGAAACATTTGCATAAATCATAGTTAAGGAAGTATTATAATATGACTTACGAAGAAAATTTGCTGGCGCTTTTGGAAAGTTATAAAGCAGGCGCTATCGACGCTAAAACAGCTTTGGAAAAGCTGCATGCTGCGGATTATACTGACCTTGGTTTTGCGAAACTGGATCATAACCGCAGTCTGCGTCAGGGGTTTCCCGAGGTTGTTTACTGCGAAGGGAAAACAGTAGAGCAGGTTGCTGCGATCATGGAAAAGCTGGCACAGGTACACAATAATATTTTGGGAACACGTGCTGATGCCGATAAATTTGCAGCGGTGCAGAAGGTGCTGCCTGATGCGGTTTATCATAAAAATTCGCGTTTGATTTTTGTTGAGCGTAAACCGCTGCCAAAAGATGATAAGCGTTATATCGCCGTTGTGACGGCTGGTACAAGCGATCTGCCTATTTCAGAGGAGGCTGCATTGACTGCTGAGATCATGGGCAATCAGGTAGAGCGGGTTTACGACGTAGGTGTGGCTGGTATCCATCGGCTGTTTGATAAACTTGATTTGATCAGAAATGCTAATGTAGTTATTGTCGTTGCCGGAATGGAAGGCGCTTTGGCAAGCGTTGTCGGTGGCTTGGTCGAACGACCTGTAATAGCGGTGCCTACCAGTGTCGGTTATGGCGCTAACTTTCAGGGGCTATCGGCACTTTTGGGCATGCTCAACAGCTGTTCGGCCGGTGTGGCTGTCGTTAATATCGATAACGGTTTTGGAGCGGGGCGTATGGCAAGTATTATCAATCATATGAGGTGATGTAATGAAAGCAATCTATATAGAAGCATTTGCGGGTATCAGCGGCAATATGCTGCTGGGAGCTTTGATCGATGCAGGTGTACCGTTCGATCATCTGGCGTCTGAGATGAAAAAGCTGCACTTGGGAGAGTATGAACTGATCAACGAACGTGTTAATAAATGTGGGATTGATGCGAACTATTTTAATGTCTTGCTGCCAGATGAACATCAACATGATGTCACAATTGGATATCGGCATGAACATACTCACGCTGGTCACCATCATCACGAACATGGCGATACAGAGCATAACCATGAACATCATTCCGATTGCGCTCAGCATTGCCATCAGATGAAAGTGTCTGAAGAACCTGTGCATCACCACCATGAACATCGCAATCTGCATGATATAGCCCATATTATTACACATTCTGACTTGCATGATAAAATCAAAATGCAGTCTTTACAGGTGTTTACAGCTTTAGCAGAAGCTGAAGCTAAGGTTCACGGAAAAACTGTTGATGAAGTGCATTTTCACGAAGTCGGAGCAATCGACACGATTATTGATATTGCTGGCTGCGTTTTGGCTTTGGAATATTTGGGGATCGAAAAGATTTTTGTTTCCAATATCCATACAGGCAGCGGCTTTGTAAATTGTGCACACGGACTGATGCCAGTGCCGGCTCCTGCGACGGCAGAGCTGTTACAAGGGCTGCAGCACAGCCACGGAAAGATTGAAAAAGAGCTTACTACACCGACTGGTGCCGCGCTGATGAAGGTTTTAGCAGTCAGTACGAAGGATATTCCGCAGGGCTTTAGCGGCAGTAAAATTGCTTATGGCGCCGGGACCTGGGATATGGAAATCCCCAATGTCCTGCGCATCAGTATCGGCGAATGGGAAGCTGAAGCCGGTGATGAATTACTTGTTGCCGAATGTAATATCGACGATATGAATGGCGAATTGTATCCTTATGTGCAGGAACGTTTACTGCAGGCGGGTGCTTTGGATTGCTGGCTGACACCGATCATTATGAAAAAGGGACGGCCTGCTCAAACTTTATCGGTGCTGCTCGATCCTCAGAACCTGGATCAGCTGACTGATATTTTACTGACTGAAACAACGTCGCTGGGAGTACGTTATTATGCGGTGCATCGCCATATCAATTACAGGAAGGTTACTATTGTGTCGTTACCTGAAGGTGAAGTGAGAATTAAATATGCACAGATGGATGGGAAAATTGTGAATATTGCTCCTGAATTTGAGGATTGTAAAGTTTTGGCGTTAAAAAGCGGGCGCAGTCTGAAATCTATTATGCAGGCAGCAGCTGCTGCGGCGGAGGCACAACTTGAATAATGATTTTGCTGCTTATATCGACAATTTAAAAAAGCAGATCAAAAGTTTTGACGCCAATCTTACAATTACTGAAAAAAAGCTGCAGTATGGTATACAGTTGACAGTAACAAACAGTGATAGTAAAGTAGTATTATCAGTATATAATGGTAAAAAGGGGATTAAGTTTGTTTGGGGCGGTACGGCTTCAGAATTGAGGTCCCAGCTGGAAGCAGTTTTGACAGGAAAAGATACTGCCGATAAAGTGGCCATCGTACCAGCTATTGGAAATGACTATACACTTTTACGAAATTGTGCCGATTTTAAAGGTATTTGGGCAGGCAGTGACGAATCAGGTAAAGGAGATTTTTTCGGACCTTTAGTAGTTGCAGCAGTATTAGTAGATATTACGACGGCTGAAAAGCTAGTCCGTTTGGGAGTCAGAGATTGTAAACTGATCAATGATAAAGAAGTTCTGCGGCTGGCAGAGTTGATTGTCGAAGCTGCTCCGATCAACACGGTTTTAGCGTTAAAGCCGGAAATGTATAATTTTCGTTATCAGCAAATGCGTGTAGATGGAAAAAATCTCAACCATTTGTTAAGCAATGGTCACATAGCTGTACTACGAAATGTTCTGCGGCAATGCCCTCAATGTAATTATGCGCTGGTTGATCAATTTACAGCGTCTAACGACATCCGTGCCAGCTTACAGCAGGAATTTCCTGATGTTAATATAGTACAGCAGCATCGGGCCGAGGCAGATATTGCTGTGGCGGCTGCTTCAGTATTGGCGCGGGCTAAATTTTTGGAAATAATGCAGGAGCTGGCAGAGCAGGTTGGGCGAAATGAATTGCCTAAAGGCGGCAGTGACGCTGCGACAGACTGTGCACGCGAGCTGCTGAAAGAATTGGGGCGCAGTGCCCTGGAACGGCTTGTAAAAGTCCATTTTGCAAATTATAAAAAAATCTAGAGCCTTTCAGGAGGCTGAAATATATGAAAAAATTAATTGTTAATGCCGATGATTTCGGACTGCATCCGGCAATCAATGCCGGTATTATAAAAGGCAGCAGAGATGGTTTTATTACCAGTACGTCTTTAATGTGCAGCGGCTCTGCTTTTGATGACGCAGTACTTCAGGCGAAAGCGACACCTGCTTTAGGAGTAGGCATCCATCTTACTTTAGTAGGGGGAGGTAAACCGCTTTTACAAGCGCGACAGCTGCGGACACTTGTTGATGAAGATGGGCTTTTGCCTGCTGATTATACAGTTTTTGCCAAACGCTGGTATGCTGGCAGAATAAAAAAAGCAGAAGTTGTCAGCGAACTGCAAGCACAACTGGAACGCGGCTTAAGCTGTGGTCTTAAAATAACTCACGTCGACAGCCATCAGCATCTGCATGTGCTGCCGGGAATTGCCGACATCGTATTGGATTTGTGCAGTGCATTTGGTATCAAGAAAATTAGGATGCCGCAGGAAGGCTGGTTTTGGCGTGGTGGATTTAACAGCACTGCTGGCCGCCTGATTGGCCGTGAAGGCTTAAGCTTTTGCAGCGCTTTGGCGAAAATGAAAGCCAGACAGGCCCGTTTTGTCTATCCGCAGCATTTTTTTGGAATGCTGGCCGGAGGTAATTTAAACGAATTCTTAGTAGGTGAAATCATTAGGAATCTGCCTGATGGCGTAAGTGAGATCATGACTCATCCGGGGATGGATGCAGAGGCTTTGGAAAAAACTTTTTCCTGGCAGTATCATTGGGAAGATGAGCTTCAGGCTTTTCTTTCTGAAAAAAATAAATGTTTATTGGAGCAGCAGAAAGTAACTTTGATAAACTTTGGTGGGCTTTGATATGCACAGAAAATTGATCCGCAGGTTGCTATGGATGTTTGTTTTTGTTATTGCTATTTCTGCGGCAGTTATTTATTTTACATTTGATATAAGAGCATTAGAATATCTGACGATGTTTGAACCGTGGTGTATTGCTGCGGCCTTTGGCATTTTGGGATTGGGATTGGTTTTTGATGGTTTGCGGCTGATGACTTTGGCTGCTGTGACTGATGAAAAGCTAACTACCAGACAAGTGGTGAACGTTGTTCTAAGCAATTATTTTTTGGCGCTTGTTACCCCCGGAGCCAGCGGCGGTGCTGTAGCTCAGATCATGTTCATGCGCAAGGCGGGCGTGCCGGTAGCAAAGGCCACGGTCGTTGTTTTTGTGCGTACGATTATGTCGATCACTTTTTTGATTTTGCTGGTGCCGTTTGTTCTGCATAGTGATCATGCTTTGGTTGACTGGATGCCGACCAGTGTCATTACTATCGTATCTGTTTTATTTGTTTCGCTCCCGATTGCGGCAGTGCTGCTTATGAGAACCAGATATCCGGAGTTTTGGATCATTGGGTTAACGAACAATTTCTCGCGCGATTTCAGGAGGAATTGTTTTATTTGGTATAAAGAATTTAAACAGGCGTCTTTTATTATGGGTAAAAATCCTTTGAAAGTAATGCGGGCCTTTATTGAATCGGGGCTCAGTCTGTTATGTATTTATGCTACTGTACCAATGTTTTTTCTGGGTATGAATATCAAATTTGACTGGCTGCAGGTTATGGGGCGAATGGTTTTGCTGAACCTGGTACTGTATTTTTCACCAACTCCCGGAGGTTCAGGTGTCGCAGAGGCGGGCTTCGTTGTATTATTTTCTGAGCTGCTGCCTGGTGGTCTTGTTGGTATTATGGCAGTTTTATGGCGTTTTACAGCTGAATACCTGCCGTTTTTATTAGGGGCAGTAGTTTCAATACGCGCCTTTGGATCTAATGTTTTATCTATGAAAAATCTCAGGAAGGGCGAAGATCAACAATGAAGATTTTAGTTACCGGCGGTGCTGGATTTATCGGTTCGCATTTATTAGAGCTGTTAAATAGTGATAAAAATTATGAAGTCGTAGTTTTAGATAACCTTTCAAGCGGGTTCAGAGAAAATGTACCTCAAGGAATGAGACTTGTCGTAGCGGATATACGTTCGCAGGAAATAGAAGCGTTATTTCAAAAAGAAAATTTTGATGCAGTTGTGCATTTGGCTGCCCAGACAATGGTACCTTATTCAATCGAACATCCTGATGAAGATTGCGAAATCAATTTAGCAGGCTTGATCAATGTGTTGGAAAATTGCCGCAAGTATAAGGTGAAAACAGTTTTATTTGCCTCCAGTGCGGCAGTATATGGCAATAATGAAAATGTTCCTTTACATGAAGACCTTGCATTGATGCCAATGTCGTTTTATGGTATTACAAAAATGACATCAGAGCATTATTTACGTGTTTACCACGAGCTTTATGGTATCAATACAGTTGTTTTCCGTTTTGCGAATGTTTATGGCGAACGTCAGGGGGAAGGCGGCGAAGGTGGCGTCGTCAGTATTTTCTGCAAACTTTTGGCAGCAGGAAAAGCTGTAACCGTTTATGGTAATGGGGAACAAACACGTGACTTTGTCTATGCCGGAGATGTTGCAGCAGCTATTAAAGCGGGATTGGCAGCCAGGGGATACCAGACTATCAATGTATCTACAGAGCATGAAACTTCGGTAAATCAACTTTTGGGCGCCTTTGCCGAAGTTGCTGCTGATAAACTTGAAGTTCGTTATGCGGAACCGCGACAGGGTGATATCTTTCGTTCTGCGCTGTCTAATGCACGTTTAAAGGAAATACTTGCTGTAACTCCGCAGATGCAGTTAAAAGAAGGTATCCAAAAAACTTACCATGATTATGTAAAACGGGGAAAGTAGGAAAATAATGAATAGGATCGAGAAGGGAAGCTTGCTCGTTTTAGCAATTATAGTTGCCTTCAATATCTTTTTTGGATTAGGCAGTATACCGCTGCTTGACCCGGATGAGCCGGTATATGCTGAAACTGCGCGTGAGATGATCCAGTTTAATGATTATCTTTCACCGCGTATTTATAATGAATATTGGTTTGACAAACCGCCAATGTATTACTGGCTTGTAGCTGGTGCAATGCATGTGTTTGGGGATGGAGAGTTTGCAGCGCGGTTTCCTGCAGCATTAATGGCCTTTTTGACTGTAATAATGCTTTATTGTTCCATTACCAGGCTGTTTAACGAAAGAGCTGGTTTTTGGTCGGCGCTCGTTTTAGCGACATCTGTACAGTTCTTTTATCTTGGCAAGGCGGCGGTAACAGATACGACGCTGTTGTTTTTCCTGACCGGGTCTTTATTGTGCTACTTGCATAAGCAGTATTGGCTGATGTATGTGTGTATGGCGCTGGCCACGGTAACAAAAGGGCCGATCGGGATCGTTTTTCCAGGCGCGATAATATTTCTGCATATTCTTTGTACCGGGCAGTGGCAGAGGCTTTTTAAAATGCACTGTTTACGCGGATTACTGCTGTATTTTTTTATTGCGGCACCGTGGTATTATTTGATGTATCAAGTGCATGGAATGGAATTTATTAATACATTTTTAGGGTTTCATAATCTTACCCGCTTTACAACGCCTGAGCATCCGACCCGGGTTTTGTGGTGGTATTATTTTCCTGTTATTATCCTGGGTTTGTTTCCCTGGACAGGGCTGTTACTGCAATCTATTAAAGCATCAATTACAGACAGCAGATCTGATGATCTGGAAAAAATGCTTTTCGTGAATATCTGGTGGCTTTTCATACTGATATTTTTTACTATCTCTCAAACGAAGCTCGTTTCTTATATCTTACCTATGTTTCCAGCGCTGGCGATTGTGATTGGCTGGAATATTGCCAGAATGCAAAAAGAAAATTATGGTATCCGTTGGTCCTGGATTTTTGGCAGCGGAATAATGTTTTTATTGCTTACAGCCGGATGGGTTATTGGCGGGCAGCAATTGCCTGAAGTTGCTTTCGGAGGAATTGTGCTGGGCAGCGTAACTTTTATTTTGGGCGTAAGTATAGTTTGGGCCTTGTGGCGTTATCGAGATATTAATTTTTCAGCTTGGCTGCATGTGGTTACTGGTGTTTTGACAATGGTAATTGCATTTTCCTTTTTGTTGCCAATGGTTGCCAATCGTTTCAGTGTTAAAGAAATCGTTAGAGTTTATCATACGAAATGTGATCAGCAGAAACCGGTTTATGTTGATAAATTTTTGAGGCCTGGTTTTATGTATTATACTGGTGCACCGGGTGAGGAAGTAAAACCTAAAAGTGGTGATTTAGCCAGAGTTTTAAATGATCCTGGTCAAAAATATGTTTTGGTACGAGGATTGGAACTGCGCCGTTTAAAAGATAAGGATAAACTCCAAAAGCTAAATGAAATCAAAGAAATCGGTGACATTTATTTGCTGGAAAAATATTAAAAGAATATATGGATTAGTTAGAAAAATGTAGATTAAAACAACGTCGCTGAAAGCGACGTTGTTTTTTTATGTCCTGCGGGTTTTTGCAAACATGTATCGCGTTAGCTAAGCATCGCGATCGCGTAGAGAGCGATGCAAAAGTAATAGCAAGACCAGAATAAGTTTGATTCATTTATTTGTAAATGTCTTGCGGGGGGGGACTCGTGTGGTATAATTTTAGCTGGAATTATTTGAAATAAAAAAGCGGTTTAATGATAAAATGCAAAAATGAAATAAATGAAATTTAAAATACCTAAATACAGTAAATATACAAATTATTTTTTGTCTGTACTTCTGTTTTAGGTGAAGATAATGGAATTTGTTTGATGAAAAAATATTTCTGATTAGAAGTGTGTAAGATTACTATATATCGGTAAGTTTAATGTAAGTGATATGGGGATGAGAAAATTTGCGATATTTGTTATTGCCACTTTTTGTTGTGGCTTTAGATGCTATATGCATTGTAAGTGCTGCATTTTTTAGTATTTATATACGTTTTGAACATACCGAAATTTCTGGAAAATATATTGAAATGCTTATCGCACAATTGCCTATAATGATTGTCGTGCATTTATTGGTATATTTTGTGTTTAAACTATACGGCAGGGTATGGCGTTATGCGGGAAGTATAGAACTTGTTGCTATTGTTAGTGCAAATATTGTCTCAGCTGTGCTTTGGTATGTGATTTCTGTCTATATAGGTTTTGTTTTACCACGTTCTTTATATATTTTTACTGCATTGATCCTTATTTTACTTATCGGTGGCAGCAGGTTATCCCTAAGAGTCTATAGTTGTTTTTCCGATAAATCCAAATATAAATTTAAATCAATAAAAAAAGATAAAGTATTGATAGTTGGTGCAGGCGATGCCGGTGCATTGCTTCTTAGAGAATTAAATCAGTATCATACAGGTAAAAGACAAGTCATTGGATTTATTGATGATGACAAAACAAAAATCGGCAAACGTATGGTGGGGATAAAAGTATTGGGGAGTAGAGAAGAGATAATAGAGCTTGCCAATAAATACGAAATAGATGAAATTATTATTGCCATGCCTTCAGTGAAAGGTAAAAATATTAAAGATATAATCAAAATCTGCAAAAAAACAAGCTGTAAATTAACCATTTTACCGGGAGTATATGAAATTATAGAAGGAAGTGTAAGTGTAAGCCAATTGCGACCCGTTGATGTTGAAGACTTACTAGGCAGAGATCCGGTGGAACTGGATAACGTAGCAGTTACAAAGTACTTGTCAGGGAAAACAGTGCTTATTACTGGTGCTGGTGGCAGTATTGGCGGCGAGATTGTGCGTCAAGTTGCTAAAATGTATCCTCGTAAATTACTTCTCGTTGGTAAAGGAGAAAACAGTATTTATGAAATAATGCAGGATATGAATTTAGAATATCCCCAACTAAAAAAAGTGCCTATTATAGCAGATGTTAGAGATGAAGAACGAATTAACGCTATAATGGACTATTTTAAACCTCAAGTAGTGTTTCACGCCGCAGCCCACAAACATGTGCCTTTAATGGAATACCAACCAGCTGAAGCAGTGCGAAACAATATTTTAGGAACTAAAGTAATAGCAGAAACAGCTGCCAAACATAAAGTTGAAACCTTTGTAATGATATCTACAGATAAAGCAGTGAATCCAACTAGTGTTATGGGTTGTACCAAAAGAGTTGCTGAAATGCTTGTGCAAAGTATGAATAAAGGAAGCAGTACAAGATTTGTGGCAGTGCGTTTTGGCAATGTACTTGGCAGCAGAGGTAGTGTAATACCACTGTTTAAAAAGCAAATTGCTAAAGGTGGCCCTGTAACAGTTACAGATGTAGATATGAAGCGTTACTTTATGACAATTCCTGAAGCAAGCCAATTGGTACTTCAAGCCGGAGCTATGGCTAAAGGTGGAGAAGTGTTTGTGTTGGATATGGGGAAACCCGTAAGGATTTATGATCTTGCCAAAGACTTAATAAATTTATCTGGATTTGTACCTGGCAAAGATATAGAAATAAAAATAACCGGATTAAGACCGGGAGAAAAGCTGTTTGAAGAACTTTTGAGTGCCGAAGATGGTACCGAAAAAACCACGCACAGTAAAATATTTACAGCTAAGATAAAAGACGTTGATAAAGCAGAATTACAAAGACAGATAGTCGATATTTTGCAGATCACCGAAGGTGATGCAGTTGTAAGAAAATTGCAGGAGATAGTGCCTACTTATACGCCCAACAGAGATGCGTTTAAAAAGTAATGGCAGATTACAAACAGATTAGAAGGTGCTTTTTGTTGAAAGAAAATGTTCTAAAGAAGTTTTCTCCGCTGATAAAGAAAGTATGGCTCAGTTCGCCTACCATGCACGGAGAAGAACTTAAATATATGCAGGAAGCTTATGAAACCAACTGGATGTCTACTGTTGGTGAAAATATCAACGCAGTGGAACAGATGCTATGCGAAAAAATTGGCTGCAAATATGCCGTTGCTCTTGCCTCTGGTACTGCGGCTTTGCATATGGCAGTCAAATTGGCCGGGGTGCAAAACGGTGATAAGGTTTTTTGCTCCGATATGACTTTTGCCGCCACAGTTAACCCTGTCGTGTATGAAGGCGGAGTACCTGTTTTTATAGATGCCGAATATGCTACTTGGAATATGGACCCTGAAGCATTGGCAAAGGCTTTTGAACTTTATCCAGAGGTAAAGGTTGTCGTTTTGGCTCATCTTTACGGTAGTCCCGGAAAGATGGATGAACTCAAAGCCGTTTGTGATAAACATGGCGCAGTTATCATCGAAGACGCTGCCGAATCACTGGGCGCGACTTATAAAGGTGTGCAGACGGGAAATTTTGGTAACTATAACGCTATTTCTTTTAACGGCAACAAAATTATCACCGGTTCGTCTGGTGGAATGTTTTTAACAGATGACGCAGCAGCAGCCGATAAAGTGCGCAAGTGGTCGACTCAAGCCCGTGAAAATGTACCATGGTACCAGCATGAAGAACTTGGTTATAACTATCGCATGAGCAACGTTATCGCAGGCGTCGTACGGGGTCAGCTGCCTTATTTAGAAGAACATATTTCCCAAAAAAAGGCACTCTACATGCGTTATAAAAAGGGCTTTAAAAATTTGCCTGTCAAAATGAATCCATTTGATGCCGTCAACAGCCAGCCAAACTATTGGTTAAGCTGTCTGCTTATTGACTCCGAAGCCATGTGCAAACAAGTATGTAGTGAAAAGGAAACATTTTATCTAAGCGAAAAAGGAAAAACCTGTCCTACAGAAATTTTGGAAGCTTTAGCGGCGATGAACGCTGAAGGGCGTCCTATCTGGAAACCGATGCACATGCAACCCCTATATCGAATGAATGCTTTTGTTACCCGGGTAGGCAGCGATAGGGTAAAAGCTACGTCCTGCATTAATGGCTCCGAAGCAGTTCCAAACGGAAATCCTGCCGATGTGGCTATGGATATTTTTGAGCGGGGCGTGTGCCTGCCCAGTGACATCAAAATGAAGACGCAGGAGCAGGACATGATTATTGAGATCATAAAAAGCTGTTTTGAATGAAGAGGAAGCCATGTATAAAAATTTTATAAAAAGAATATTAGATATCATTTTATCGTTTCTGGCTTTGGTCATCTTATCGCCATTGCTGATTTTAACAGCTTTTTTGATACGCATAAAACTGGGGGCACCGGTATTTTTTAAACAGCTGCGGCCGGGAAAAAATGAGAAGATCTTTGGTATTTTAAAATTCCGCACCATGACGGATGCAAAAGATGAAAATGGAAATCTATTACCTGACGAGATCAGGCTGACCAGATTCGGCCAATTCTTACGTTCTACGTCTATTGACGAGCTTCCTGAACTGTTGAATATTTTAAATGGCGATATGTCTATAGTGGGGCCAAGGCCCTTATTAGTGCAATATCTGGAGCGGTATAACGAGGAGCAGAAGCATCGCCATGATGTAAAACCGGGATTAACTGGCCTGGCACAAGTCAATGGCCGTAATGGTATCACCTGGGAAGAAAAATTTCACTACGACTTGGAATATGTAAAAAACATCACCTTTTATGGTGACTGCAAGATCATCTTCCAGACGGTAATGAAAGTTTTCGGCAGGGAAGGCATATCATCGGCAACCTCGGTCACCATGGAAGAATTTAAGGGGAATAAGTAATGTTTAGAAGATATTTACAGTTATTAAGGTTGTTCCTTCTGAGGGATGGGGGCAAGCGTGCGGCATATTGTAAAAAAACAGGTTATTTTCATGCTCAGGGCGAAGGATGTTATTTTCAAATCTACAATTTCGGTGTAGAACCGCATTTGCTCTCTTTCGGCAGCAATGTAAAAGTAGCTTCCGGCGTAAGATTTATTACCCACGATATTTTTGGCGATGTTATCTTGTACAAAAATAACATGGATCAGCATATCAGGCGTGTAGGTAAAATAACTATCGGCAACAATGTCTTGATTGGCAGTAACAGCATGATCATGTACGATGTCACTGTTGGCGATAATGTTATCATCGCTGCCGGTAGCTGTGTTACTAAAGACGTTCCTGCAAATTCCATTGTGGGCGGCGTTCCTGCAAAAGTGATAGGTTCTTTTGATGATTATGAGAAAAAATTTATGGAAAAGACCAAAGCGTACCCTTGGCTGAGGCAAGGGTACTCGATTTATGACAAAAAACTGGCGAAGCTGCAGGAACAATATTTCTGGTCTGAGCAGAAGCCTTGAATTTGACCTAACCAGTTTGCAGGTATTTAGGTGATATCAGTCATAGGAGAATTTTTTATTGTGCATATAGTAGGCAGTGCTAAAAGATTAGTTAAATATAGTTGGTTACTACAGGTATTAGTCGAGCGTGATCTAAAAATCAGGTATCGGCGCAGCTTCTTAGGATATTTATGGAGCGTTTTAAATCCGCTCATGATGATGATTATTTTAACGGTAGTTTTTTCTAATATGTTTCGTTTTGATATACCACAGTATCCTGTATATCTATTGGCAGGACAGCTTATTTTCGGTTTTTATTCCGAAGCTACCAGCATGGCGATGGGTTCTATTTTAGGCGGCGCGGCACTTATAAAAAAGGTGTATCTTCCTAAATATATATTTCCCTTATCAAGAGTGATATCAAGTTTTACAAGTATGTTGCTTTCAATGATTGCACTATTCATAGTGATCATTGCCACTGATGTTACTTTTTCTATAACCATAATATTGTTACCCTGGATATTATTTCAGGTTTTAGTTTTTTGCATAGGCATGGGACTTTTATTATCTGTATTGGTAGTGTTTTTTAGAGATATTCAGTACTTATATAGTGTGTTTTTAACAGCTTTCAATTATTTAACCCCTATTTTTTATCCAGAAAGTTTATTGCCAGAGTGGCTTAGAGAACTGCTTGTATTTAACCCGCTTTATAATTATATAAAATTCTTCCGTAAAATTGCTGTGTATGGCCAGTGGCCAACAATGACAGAGCACTTGGTTTGTATTGCATTTACTTTTGGTATGTTAATGATAGGTTTATATGTATTCAAACGCAAACAGAACGATTTTATTTTATATATATAGGTGGTAAAAGTGAAAAAAACTATTGTTGTGGATAATGTTTCTATGCGTTTTAATTTAGCCTCTGAACGAGTGGATAGTTTGAAAGACTTACTTATAAAAAAAATAAAGTTTCAAAGTGTTAGTTTTGACGAATTTTGGGCTTTAAGAAATATTAGCTTTTCTGTTGATAAAGGTGAATCTTGTGCTTTGATTGGTGCCAATGGTAGCGGCAAAAGCACCATGCTCAAAATCATCAGCGGTATTTTGACTCCAACCAAAGGCAGCGTCGAAGTAAATGGTTCTATCGCGCCGTTGATCGAATTAGGGGCAGGCTTTGATTACGAATTGACAGGCCGTGAAAATATTTTCTTAAATGGCGCGATTCTTGGTTACAACAAAAAGCTGATGCTGGAAAAATATGATGAAATAATAGACTTCAGCGAACTACGTAATTTTATAGATGTCCCCGTAAAAAACTATTCCAGCGGCATGATTGCTCGTTTGGGTTTTTCTATCGCTACCATGGTCAAGCCTGAAATATTGGTAGTTGACGAGATATTAGCCGTAGGCGACCAGGCTTTTCAGGACAAATGCCATAAGAGGTTGGAAGATATGATGAATAGCGGCACTACTGTGCTTTTGGTATCGCATTCTGCGGCGGATATCAAAAGGATTTGCCAAAAAGCAGTCTGGATAGACAAAAGTAATTTACGCTTTGTGGGTAATGTAGACGAGGCATTGCAGCTTTACAATAAACCAGGATAAATCAAATGGGGATATTGTTTAAATCTTATTTCGGCAGGTGAGTAAATGAAAAACTTATATATCGTCGGTGCAAGTGGCTGCGGGCGTGAAGTACTGAATATTATCAAAGACATTCACGCCATAAGAGGTGTCCAGTGGAATATAGTAGGATTTTTAGATGACGACTTGCAGGCATTGGATAGCATCGATTGTGACTATCAAGTCGTCGGTACCATCAAAGATTATCTTCCGCAGGAAAATGATGTTTTGGCACTGGGGATCGCCAGCCCACAAGTCAAAGAAAAAATAGTTGCGATGCTGAAAGCAAAAGGGGCGGTTTTTCAAAGTATCATTCATCCCTATGTGGCCTTGGGCCGATTCAATACCATCGGTGAAGGAGCCGTTATCTATTCTGGTTTCGGCATGACGGTAAATGTTAAGATAGGCGATTTTTGTACTTTACTTGCCTGTGGACTGGGGCACGATGTGGAAGTAGGAGACTTTTCTACTATCTCTTCCTGGTGCAACATCATGGGTCATGTAAAAATAGGTAACCGCGTATTTATGGGCGGAAATTGTTCCGCCGCACCAAACGCGGTTATTGAAGATGATGCCTATGTCGGTGTCGGCAGTGTTGTTTTGCGCAAAGTAAAGGCTGGAAAGCGGGCTTTTGGCAACCCTGCTCGAGAAATGGAATTTTGAAGAAGAAAATTAGGAGGAAATGATGAATTTTTTTGAATTTAAGGGTATAAAAATTGCCGGTATGGCAACTGCTGTTCCAGACCGTCACCAGAAAATGTCGGATTATGATTACCTGTTTGCAGAAGGAGAAGTAGAAAAATTTTGCGCAGCAACAGGCATTTACGAAAAGTATAATGCCTATGGCGTAGGAACTACTACTTCGGACCTGTGCGTCGCAGCGGCCAATAAGCTTTTTGAAAAATTAAATATTAATAAAGATACAATAGACGGTCTGATCATGATTACTCAGACGCCAGATTATTTTGTGCCACCAACTTCCTGTATCGTGCAGCATCGTTTGGGGCTGGATAACTGCGGCCTGGTTTATGATTCCAATATCGGTTGTACGGCCTTCCCCTTCGGCCTGCAAATGGCATGTGCTAATATTATGGCTGGATGTAAAAGAATATTGCTTTTAGTGGGAGATGCCAATCCTAATAGAGGTGAAACAAGTAATAAGGATGGGCTGCTTTTTGGCGATGCAGGTGTGGCCATAATAGTGGAGAAAACAGACGAAGATATTTCACCTATTAATATTGCTATTGAAACTATAGGTTCCGGATATAAGTCGTTGATTACTCCTTATGGGATGGAAAGACACCCATTACCCGTTGTTGCACAAACAAGAGGTTTTGAATTTGCTGCTTATTATAATAATGCAACATATATGTCAGGTACTGATGTATTTACTTTTAGTATTAAGGATGCTCCTCGGACGACAAAAACATTTTTAGCAAATTTGGGTAATGATATAAGTGATTTTGATTTTGTTTCTATTCATCAGGCGAATAAAATGATTATAGATAATGTTGCTAAGAGAATAAAAGCACCTCAGGAAAAGGTTATAAATTCTATTGAAAGATTTGGGAACACAAGAGGGGCAAGTACGGCAGTAAATATATGTGATTATGCTGAGAATAATAATATATATGAGGGGAATAAGAAAATATTGGCGCTGGCATTTGGTATTGGGCTTAATGTGACAGTAGCTTCTTTTACTATTGATATGTCTGTATGTTTACCAATTATTAAAACAAGTGAAGTTTATGATGACGGTATCGACAGCGAGACATATTTTAAATAGGAGGCAGAAGTTAGATGACATATTTTAATTTGCAAAACGCAAAAATCAAAGCAGTAGCTGCCAGTGTCCCGGATGATGTTGAGTATACCACTGATTACAACGACCTTTTTGGGGAAGAACATGTCAGGAAATTTATCATCTCTACCGGTGTTCAACGGCGCTTCACATCACACAGATTGGGCGTTACTGCGTCAGATTTGTGTTGTGCCACTGCTGAAAAAATATTAACGGAATTAAACTATGACAGAAATAAGGTTGATGCGTTGATTTTTGCATCATCCAGCCGTGATTATTTGGAACCTGTCACCGCAACAATTTTGCAGGATAGATTAGGGTTATCTGATGATTGCATGTGTTATGATATTCCGCTTGGGTGTTCGGCCTATGTGTATGGTTTACATTTGGCTGCTATGCACATCAATTCAGGCTGCCGCAGCGTATTATTATTGTCAGGGTCTACAGGCGAACAGTTGCCAGACGGCTATGTACCTTCGGAAATCCCCATGCTTTTTGGTAATGGTGGGTCTGCTACTTTATTGGAATATGATGAAAATGCAGAACCAACATACGGATTATTACGATCCATTGGTCGTGATTTTAAGATGCTGGTTTCACCTTTTAGTGGTCAAAGACATGCTTTTTGGCCTATGGTGCAAAAGTTTGGCTATGAAAAGGCGTGTGCCTACAGAGATTTATTTCATATGGAAGGCATGGACGTAATGCGTTTTTCTTTAAAAGAAGTAGTTACCATGATCAATGATTTTAAAGAGCGTTTTGTCTGTGATTATGATGAATATGAAATATTGGCCTGTCATCAGGCTAATAAACTTATTATCAGCAACTTGGCCAGAAAAATTAAATTCCCGCTTTCTAAAATACCACTATCTATAGTTGATTATGGTAATACTGGTTGTGCTTCCATACCTTTGGCTATATGCGAGCATTATTCTAATAAAAATACTAGTCAAGATAGCGGGAAAATTTTAACTTGTGGATTTGGCATTGGTTTATCTTTAGGTATTGTTGGTATTACAGTTGAGCCGCAGAATTGTTTCCCTGTGTTTAGAGTAAAAGAAAGATACGACGACGGCCTGAGTTTTGAAGACTATAAGTGAGGATAGCAATGGATAAATTTGATTTTAATGGTAAAAAAGTTTTAGTTACGGGTGCCTCCTCTGGCGTAGGCCGAGAAGTGGCCATCCTACTCAGCGCTATGGGTGCTAAAGTAGTTATTGTTGCCAGAAGGGAAACCGAATTGCAGAAAACGCTCTCCTTAATGGAAGGCAGTGGTCATAGTTATCGAGTGCTGGACTTGACAGATTTTGACGGAATCGTTGAGACCGTCAAAGATATAATCGCTAAAGACGGCGAAAAATTAGACTATATTGCTCATTGCGCAGGCTTAGCCGTACCGATACCGTTAAGAAGTATGTCACTAGCTAATATCTCGCAGATCTTCAGTAGCAATACTTATTCTTTCATGGCTTTATTAAAATGCGTGGCGCAGAAAAGGCTGTTCAATGATGGCGGCGCTGTCGTTGGCATATCCTCCTGCGTAGGCGTTTATGGGCAGGCGGCAAACGCTGTCTATGGCGCGTCTAAAGGAGCTATGGATGCTTTTATGAAAAGCGCTGCCAAAGAGCTGCGGCCAAGGAAAATCAGGGTCAATACTATTTGCCCTTGCGGTATAAAAACAGAAATGCTGGCTAATCAGGCCGTAAAAGCCATAGAAGGCGATGCTATTAACGAGCTGCCCGATTATTTGATGCTGCCGGATAAGATAGCTTCTATTGTAGTGGCCCTGCTCAGCGATTCCATGCAATATATTTCAGGTGTAGCGATCGACGTAGACGAGGCCAAAACATGGGAGGACTAAAATGGAGTATTTAAACTTTAATGGGAAAAAGTATCTGATTTTTGGTGCTTCTTCTGGTATTGGCAAACAGGTAGCGTTTCAGTTAAGCCAGCTTGGAGCAAGATTGGTATTAGTTGGCAGGAATGAAGAAAAACTTCAGGAAACTCTGGAGATGCTTGACGGTGATGGGCATAATATATTAATTTGTGATGTTTCCGATTTTTCAGCAGCACAAAATGCAGTTAAAACTGCGGTCAGCATGGATAATATCAAGCTGGATGGGTGTGTATTTTCTGCCGGTATTTATGCTATGCTGCCTTTGGGCGCAGTCACAGAAGAAAAAATAAATAAAATATTTGCCACTAATATAGTGTCGATGATGGCGATAGCTAAAGCTTTTTCATCGAAGCGCATCAGTAATAATGGGGCTTCTTTTGTAAGCGTTTCATCAAGAGCTGCGCATTTACCTGATAAATCGCAGGGCGTTTATGGGGCTTCCAAAGCAGCAATAAATTCGTATACTGTTGCAGCTGCAAAGGAAATATCTAACAGGTTAATCAGGTTTAATGCAGTTTGCCCCGAAGCCGTCGATACGGAAATGGGCGCCGGTTTTAAAGACAATACTACTCAAGAAGCCATGCAGAAGATCTATCCTCTTGGTATGTTAGAGGCAGAAGATGTAGCTGATACTATCATATTTTTATTAAGCGATATGAGCAAAAAGATTACAGGCCAATCTATATGGCTATCAGCCGGTAATGATGGTGGAAGTATAGATGGTCACATATTATAGATAATAAGGAGAAAAGAAAATGAACTTACAAGAAAAACTGGCATTGATTGAAGAAGTACTGGATGTAGAGACAGGCAGTTTAACACCGGAAACATTGCTGGCAGAAGTAGGTGAATGGGATTCTATAGCAGCGTTATCGTTGATAGTTATGCTGGATGAAAAATTTGAAAAAACAGTAAGCGGAG
>CEAF01068977.1_pt1 | contig 25297 bp, 10 predicted proteins | sample 557431 | NCBI WGS metagenome assembly CEAF01 (sample SAMEA3182068, study PRJEB8094) | gut metagenome | biome: human; feature: gut; material: Stool; isolation source: human stools | place: Canada | collected 2013-11-18 | reverse complement strand
CTGACATTCGTGACAATCTCTGTACGCATGCGTGTCTGCATATCTGTCTCCCCTGAATGCGACCGGCAGCCTGCCAGACAAGACGCAACCAGCAGTGCTATCCAATAAAACATCTTCCTTTCCATAATTATTCTCTAAAACCATCAAACTTTTCCTTGTATAATTCCCCGTTTATCAGAAACTGGTGTTCGTCGTCTCAAGTACTGGTGTTTGTCATGTCAGACACCGGCTTTCATCACGACAGACCCTGACGTCTATCACAACAACTACTGGTGCCTGACATTTCACTCACAAATATTTTATTATTAAGTGTTTATTTATAATTTATCAATATCCCGGATTCTGGTCAGCCTGATTGATGAGCGGGTTGGTCAGAATCTCATTCGTCGGAATCGGGAAGATTTCCTGATAAGCCTCGTGCTCAAAGAAACGGAATGAGTCACCAGTCTGCAGACAAGCCTCTTGTGAAGAGTTGGCTACTGTTTTCGGATATTCGGCGGCAAACCATTCTTTGCACATACCCATACGGCACAAATCATGGTAAAGCGAGAACTCGGCATTGAATTCATGGCGACGCTCTATAATCAGCGCCACCTTCCATACCGGAGAAGTATAGCCTTTGGCTGCTTTATAGCTTGTATAATAGGTCTCTGCATCCGGCACTTCCACCGTCTGGGTATTCAACATGTCGGCGGGTAGGTCAATCATCGTCGCTCCCATCTCCAAATTACCCCAAGCACGGTTACGTATCTGACGTATCATGTTCCATCCGGTAGCGTTGTCACCTGTCTCGAAACAACATTCTGCATAGTCGAGCATGATGCCTGCATAACGCTTCAAAGTCAACGAAATAGGATTGAATACTTTGTTGTTCTCACCTGGCTTGCATCTCCAGTATTTCAAGGAATAAACAGTAGGCATATTTTCGGAACCTTGGAAAAGACCGTCAAAACCACTTGTCACCCCTACAGTCTGCCCGGTAATGGGATGCGTATCCCCTTTGGCAACAGCAGAGTATTGGCGGCGTTTGTCACCCGGTTCAAAGGAACGTACAAACTCCCAAGAAAGACAGAGAGACCCCCAGCCTCCCCATTCGGGTGCCGCACACATATATCCGTACCACATCATGGCATCTGAAGACGAATCGGCTCCCCAGCCCATATATCCTTGTTCATGATACATCACCTCAAATACAGATTCTTTGGTCCAATGTGTATCCCAGGCATGCAGGTTACCGAAGCAGGGCTCCAATGAATAGGTTCCACTGTCCACTATATCCTTTAGTTCCGTCTTGGCTTTCGTAAAGTCTTTCTTCAACATATACAGCTCGGCCAAATAAGCTTTGCAGAACCCCTTGGTTATACGTCCGTATTCACCATTCATGGGTAACCAGTCCAGATGGTCGCGTCCAAAAGACAAATCTTCCTCGATAGCCGCATAAGTCTCATCCACGGATTCCGGACGTGCCTTTCCTACCGAAGTAGTATAGGTTTCACCGGTAAGCAACATCGGTACCCTTCCGAAAAGTTTCGTCAGGTAAAGGTAGTTATAACCGCGGATGGCACGTGCTTGCGCTTCATAAACGGTCTTGGAATTGCTGTCCGCAAATATAGAGGCATCCGCCGTCTCCAGGCCAGCCAGGAAACGGTTTGCACGGTCCACTGCACGATAACTCATCCGCCATGCAGTCTCCAGGGAACCCTTATCGGGTTTCCAGGCATGACGCTGCCATTCCGCATCCCAACCGGAAGCCTGACAGTCCATCGTAGAATGGTTGGCAGCAAATACCTGAGGCTTGAATCCCCATGTTTCGTCATCACCGGAACCGTGCTGGTCCGTATAAAAGGTATCATAAAGTCCGTTCAATCCGGAAAGGACATTCTCCTCCGTTTTAAACATGAAATCTGCCGGAAGAATATCGTAATGATCCACTTCCAAATAATCGTCACAAGACGTTACGGTGCTTAAGGCCAGCACACCGATCAACAGTTTATATAAGTTTTTCATAATCATATTTTTTATCCGTTAGTATTAGAACTGTACACTCAGACCGAAAGTAACCGACATCGGGAACGGATAACGTCCTCCGTCAAATCCCGAATACAATACATTGGAGTCACCAACTTCCGGATCGCCGAACTTATTGTACGAAGAGATGGTACATACATTGTCGACACTGGCAAATACGCGTGCATTTTCCATTTTCACCGGTTTCAGCACATTCTTCGGGAATGTATATCCTATCTGAATATTTGAAATCTTCAGATAATCCCCCTTCTGGATGTAGGCGTCGGACACACGCATGTTCTTATTATAGTCTGTCTTGGTGATACGCGGATATTTGGCGCCGGTATTCGAAGATGACCATGCATTATTGATATATTCCTTCAGTACATTCTGATAACCGCCGTCGGGTGCATAGACTGAGGTCAAGCGGGCCGAAGAATAAGAAAGGATATCCATACCGGCTACACCGTACAAGTTCATCGAGAAATCAAAGTTTTTCCAGGAAGCGGTAAGGTTCATTCCGTAAGTGAACTTGGGATATCCATTGCCTATAACAGTACGGTCGGCATCGGTAATCTGCCCGTCACCATTCAAATCAACAAACTTATAGTCGCCGGGCTGGGTAGTCTTGTCCTGATATACACCACTTTCAACTCCCTTTTCAACCGCCAGCCTATTCATTTCATCAATTTCGGCCTGGGTTCTGAAAATGCCTTCTACCTTCCAGCCATAGTAGGAACCTACAGGATAGCCGTTCTGTGTAATGGAGTGGTTGTCCCAGTTGTCGCCATCTTGTGCTGACCCTGACTTGCTGAATATCGGATCGCCGACTTCAATAGCCTCGTTCTTCAGGGTAGACCCATTCAGCCTTATGCCGATATTCCAATCGCTGAAGCTCTTGTTCCACGCAGCAGTAAACTCGAAACCTGAGTTACGGATATGTCCCGCGTTAGTATAGACATTGGAGAAACCGGTAGAAGGACGAATCTGGCGATACAGAAGCAGATCCTTTGCGTCACGGATAAAGTAATCGGCAGAGAAAGAAAGCTCATTGTTCATAAAGGCAAAGTCAATACCGATATTTGTCTGCTCATTGGTTTCCCATTTCAGGTTGGTATCAATTTCTTTCTGCTGGGCAATACCGGCACCGTTAATCACACTCGAACCATTAAAGAACCAGTACATTGCATTTGCCGAAGACAACTGTGCTATGGACAAGTTGGTACCATTGCCCGCATTACCGGTCTGTCCCCATCCGGCACGCAACTTCAAGTTACTGAACAGTTCTAAATCCTTAATGAACTTTTCCTCGGAAAGACGCCAAGCTACAGAAGCGGAAGGGAATGTACCATAACGATTGCCGGCACCAAAGTTCGAAGAACCGTCGCGGCGTACCGTTGCAGTCACAATATAGCGGTCGTTCAAAGTATAAGTCAGACGGCCGAAGTAAGAAAGGAATCTTGTCTTCAAATCCAGCCCACCATCCGTTTGCTTAGACGATGGGTCATTGGTCAATGAAATTTTGCGGATGTTGTCTGCCGGGAAATCGTTGGCACTGGAATTCAGCCAGGCACCGTTCGTATCGCTGGTAGAGAAACCGGCCATTGCACTTACGCGGTGATGCTCATTGGACCAGTCATAGTTCAAGAACGCTTCCAGACCGAGTGAAGTGGACTGGCTCTGGTTCAGCGAGAACGAGTCCTTACGGTCTTGAGTTCCAAAGGTTCTATCATTATAGGCTGTATAGCCATTATAACCTTTTGTATAATAATTATAACTGGCAATAGTTTTGAAGGTCAACCCTTTGTACAAATCGAGTTGTAGGAAAGCACTGGCGAGCAGACGGTCCCATTTATTGATGCTGTCGGCAGTCTTGGCAGCAGCAACCAGATTGTCAGCTCCCTTGTTCACATCCCCATTACCTTCTTTCTTGTAATGTCCCCAAGTACCGTCGGGCAACACAATAGGCATGGAATAGAAAACACCGTCCTCTACATAATCCATGGTTGGAATGGCTTGTGCATAGTTTCTCAGGTTGCCTCCTCCCATCTTTTCCGAATGTGCATAGTTCAAGTTCAAGCCTACATGCAGAAAGTCTTTCACTTTGTGAGTGATATTAGCGCGTGCCGTCAAGCGTTTAAAATTCGACTCAATCACGATACCCTGGTTGTTCAAATAACCCAGAGATAAGTTGGCTTGGGTATTTTCGCTGCCTCCCGAAGCAGAAAGGTTATAGTTCTGCTGTAATGCCGTGCGTGACATTTCATCCTGCCAGTCAATGCTGTTCAGTCTGCCTATGTAATCCTCGCCATATGCCAGATTGGTCATGGCAATACCGTCATTCTTGACGGCGGAACGTACAGCACTTGCAAACAAGCCCGCATCAGCCACATCAATCTTATTCGAATTGAACTGGAGGGCATAGTTGGCCGAAAAGTTCACCTTTGCCTTCCCCTTACCACCGTTCTTGGTAGTAATCATAATGACGCCATTGGCACCGCGAGTACCATAGATTGCCGTAGCCGAAGCATCCTTCAGAATTTCGATGGACTCTACATCATTAGGATTCAAGAAATCGATGGAAGTTCCTACCTGCACACCGTCCACTACATAGAGTGGGTCGGCAGAACCATTCACGGTTGCCACACCGCGGATACGGATGGAGAAACCTCCTTCCGGGTCACCGGAAGAACGGATGACAGATACACCTGCCGCAGCTCCCTGCAAACCTTGTCCCAAGTTCACCGGATTCCGCTTCATCATTTCCTCCGCATTCACGGAAGCCACAGAACCGGTGAGGTCGGATTTCTTCATCGTACCGTAGCCCACAACAACTACCTCATCCAAGGTTTCGGTATCCTCCTTTAAAGTAATTTTCAGAGCATTCATATTCCCGGTTACTTTGACCGTTCGCGCCAGATAACCGATGTAACTGGTCTTCAGCGTAGAACCTACGGGACACTGCAAGGAGAAGTTACCGTCCAAATCGGTAATCATACCGTTTGTCGTACCTTCCACAATGACATTGGCACCGATGATGGGCTCGCCTTTCTCATCCACCACTTGGCCCTTCACAGTAACTACACTCTGCTGTACGACAGTGACACCTGCAAACGGCTGTACGCTTGTTGCAAAGAGAGGTCCGGCACATGCCAGCGATACTGACATGATACCCAAATACTTCATCACATTTCTCATAAATACTAAATACTTAGGTTTAACAAATACCCCGGTCATAAGCACATCGGGAAAAAGATATGCGACACAATTTTGTGCCACTATAGAGGCACTGCCGTGCCATTGGGAAGGCACATCTGTGCCACCATAGTGGCACAGATTTCGGTAACTATATCCCTTTCTCTTCCATACCGACAGGGGTGAATTCAATATAGATTTTCAAAGATTAAGTTCAGAAACTCAGGGAAGTGCCTTCAACCTGGTTCAACAGTTGCGGTTTGGCCTTTCCACAATCCACTTTCACAACCTGAATACGGTTGTCGGCAGGTAGACAAACCAATCCTTCTGCCTGCTTCTTGTCAGCACTGTATACCTTCAGGCTCATTTTACTCCAATCCATCTCAGCAGTGGACTGCGCCAACTTCAGATGAGGAAGTACCGAACCGTCACGTACCAGCATGATTATCGGCAGACTGCCTGCTTCAATCCGGTGCCATCCGCCTTCGTAGACTTTCTCTGTCTGGTAGTCTATCCATTTTCCTTCGGGAAGGTAAACTGTGCGGCCCGTCATACCGGATTCAAGCAAGGGGGCAACCAGAATCTGCGAACCGAAGAGATACTCGTCATCCACTTTCCATGCTCCCGGATCATCGGGGAATTCTACAAACAAGGCTCTTAGCATCGGTAAGCCCTTTTCTGTACATTCCTTAGCCTGAGCATACACATAAGGCATCAGACGGTACTTCATCTCCGCACTCTTGCGGAAGACATCCTGCACACGCTTGCTGTCGTACAACCACGGCTCTGTCGGAGGTGCCCCATGCGCGCGGGTATGGGAAGTAAGAAAACCGAACGGTATCCAGCGGCAATACAAGTCCTCCGGAGTGGATTTTACAAAGCCGCCCATATCATGGCTCCAGAAGGAGAAACCGGACAAGCCGAAGGACAAGCCTGCACGAAGCGTACCCAGCAGACCCGTGTTCGTAGTTGCAGCATCACCGCCCCAATGCAATGGATAACGCTGGGAACCAGCCCATGCGGCACGTGCCCACATTATATTCTCGTTGTGCAACTTCTTGGTTATCTCGGACACTGCCATATCATAACGCACCGGATAGAGGTTATGCTCATACCATCCGCTCTTGCCGGAAGCGTAAATACCATTCAGTGGAGCAGCCTCGCCAAAGTCTACTTTAATGGCACTGACACCGATATTCAGCAATCCCGCCAGTTTGTCCTGATACCACTTTACTGTTTCCGGATTGGAAAAATCAAGCACCACATCTTCGTAGGGAAGTTCACCATTTCCATTTTTCACATACATGTCTTTCTCTATCAGTTCAGAGAAATAACGGTTTTTAGGAGTGAAATAAGGCAACTGCCACAAACATACATGGAAACCTTGTGACCTCAAATCCTTCAACATCTGCTGTGGATTCTGGAAACGGTTCTCGGAGAATTTATAGTCACACTGCCAGTCCACATCAAACCAGCCGGTATCGAAATGGATAACATCGCACGGATACTTGTTCTTACGGATATTGGCCGCTACATCATAACCTTCCTTTTCACTGAAATAGGTAATACGGCTCATCCACGTACCGAAAGACCACAAGGGGGGCATGCCCGGCTTTCCTACCAAATCGGTGTACTCGTCCAGAATATCTTTCGGCTCGCCGAAGAAAACGAACAAATCCAGGTTCTCGTCACCCATGAACATTTTGTTCAGCCCAATATAGGTAGCACCAAAATCACAAGTCACGGGAGCGGATGTATGCATAAACATACCATATCCCCGGTTACTCATAAAGAAAGGAATCGGTTTGTACATTTGGTCCGTCTCAGGCCCTTGTGGGTCTGTAACGAACAAGTTCACCTTCTGTCCGGCCTTGTTCAGCCCAGTGGCAGACTCTCCGCAACCAAAAATCATTTCATCTGCAGTCAAGGTAAATACCGGATTGATGCGGCGAGCATTGTCGCTTCCCCGCTTCACAAAACAGAACGGCGTATATTTTACCTGCGTAGAGTCCGCGTCGCTCAAAGCGGCAGTCTGGCTCAAGATACGTCCGGCTTTATCCTTCAAGACGATTCTCCAAGGATTCTTGTTAATCTGAATGGTTCCATAGTCGCTGGAATAGATAATCTTGTCATTCGTCTCGATAACTTTCCAGCTTCCATCCCTGCCCGGTTCCTTTGCCAACATGATGGAAGCGGCAGGTTTGGGTTCCACCGGGGTCGTTAGCATACGGATACGTACCGTACGCGGAGTTACAAAGTCAATCTTGAATTTGAGGTTAGGGTCATTTTCATAGGCAGTGAAGGGGAAATCGAGCATTCTCATTTTACGGGGCTGTGCACCGTTGGTATTGAAGGCTTGGCGGGGCATCAGATGCCCGCGTTTCCAATTCACCAGCCCTTCACCCGACTTGGCATCGAATGACTCCAGGTGATCTGCAAAAAACAAGGTATTACTCAAGTCACGGAAATCGGTACTCATGTCCAGAGGTTGGTTCATCAAATACGAAGTACCGTCATTGACATGTGGCTGTGCCAACAGATTGCCACCGGCAAACAACAGCATCGCCACTGCTAAAAGTTCTTTCTTCATACTATTAGGATTTAAATGATCTCGCCTGCAAATGTATTTTTCTTAAAGGAAACACAGATGCCTTAAAAATGTCTTTTAATATCCGGTTTTGTTTCATAGAACCCATATAGGGCCATTGGAAACAAAATGCATACTATTTTTCACCAAACGGAGGATATCATCCCACACGAATACGCAAATCTTTCCTTGCTCGTTCGAAGGATTATATTTAAGTTTGCAGTTACAATATTGTTAATCCTTCTAATAAAGAAAATACATGAAACAACTGCTCCTATTCCTTATATGCAACCTGGCCTTCCTCCTTACTGTTCAAGGTAACTCAGCGGAAATCCCGCCGGCTGTCATGTTCAAGCAGCTCTCTACAACAGAAGGACTCTCCAACAACAGTGTCCGAAGCATCTACAGAGACAATAGGGGATTCCTCTGGGTGGGGACAGAATCAGGACTCAACAAATACGACGGCTACTCCTTCCAGCAGTATTACCAGAACAACTCCGACCTGCCGGACGATGCCATCAGCGAAATTTTCGAAGGACCGGACGACAATGTATGGATAAGGACTTCCAGCGGCTACAGTATCTATAATTATAAGACCGGTAAATTCGACAATGACTATAAACCCATACTCGATGGGCTGCAAATCCCCAGTAAAAACATTCTGAGGATGGGAAAAACATCCAAGAATGAGTTTTGGGCCTACGACTATTCCAAACTTTACATACGAAGCATGGACAACAACTCCATCAAAGCCTATCCATTGGCAGTTGAAAAGATTTCAAACCTCTATATAGGTGTCCAGTTCATTTATATAATGTACTCCAACGGTACCCTATACAGTATCAGCAAGCAGACTTCCGAAGTCAAGGAAATAGCCATTCCCACCATCTATAGACCTTTGCTGGAGAATCATGAGCCACACATTTACATAGACCAAAACGAAAGCCTATGGGTATACACCTTCCAAAACAGCCTACTTTTGCACAAGAACAGTTTTACACAGCAATGGGAGGACATCAGCCTGAACAATAACACTCACATACAGTACAATCGCGTGCAACGCATCCTCGACCTGGGAGACGGCAACGTATGGATACTTACCAGCCATATGGGGCTGTTCGTTTACAACACCCTGACCAAATCGCTTACCAACTTGGTGCACAATCCATTGAAACCGCACACCATTGCCAGCAACAATCTGAATACCATTTACCGGGACAAAGACGGAACCATATACATAGGGAATTTCAAACACGGTATTTCCTATTATAGCCCCATGTCCCAAATCATACTATGCAACAAATCCCTGGAATATGATGATATCCTGACCTTCTGCGAAGACACCAGCCAGGAATACATTTACTACGGAACAGACGGTACGGGACTAATCCGACGTTCACTAGTGACCGATTCATACGAAAAGATAGCAACTCCCGCCAATATTGTAGTCGACTTATCCATCGACTCCAAAAACCGCCTATGGATAGGCACCTTCCAGAAAGGACTGCTATGCTACTCGAAAGGGCAAATCAAACAATACACAGTAAGTAACAGCCAGCTTCTCGAGAACAATGTGTATACAGTAAAGGTAGACAAACACGGATACATCTGGATAGGTACCATGAAAGGATACATACAGAGGTTAAATCCGGAAACCGAGCAGTTTGACACCATCTTGTACCGTCCGGGAGAATTCTTTGTCCGAGATATGTACTATGATAAAGACAGTACCCTTTACGTAGCGACCAAAGGAGGACTCATTATCATCGATACGGAAACCCAAGCCTATAATATCTACGCCGAAGCCGGCCGCTTCAAGGAGAACAATATGCTCACTGTCTATAAGGACAGCCGGGACCTTCTTTGGATAGGACATCCACACGGACTGAGTATATGGAACCAGAAGAACGACTCCATCTACTTCCTTGACCAGAAAAACGGACTTGCCGCCAACCTCGTCAGAGCCGTCACGGAAGACAACAACAACCAGATGTGGATTGGTACCGGCAACGGCATCTCACGAATCAAAATAACAAACGGTACATACGCCATCGTGAACTACTCCGTAAGCGACGGACTGATATGCAACGATACCAATGTCCACGCCATCCTCAAGCTACAGAACGGCAATATACTGATAGGCACGCCACAAGGTTACCAGACTATCATTCCACAAGACATCCTGACCACAAGTTATGATGCCAATATTTACCTTACCGGTATTGAGCTCAAATCCGGAATGACCCATCCGGACATCCTGAACGGCAGCTCACTTGAATGTGCACAACATCTTTCCTTCACTGAAAAGGAAAATTCATTCACTCTGTCCTTCTCTGCCCTCGACCTGGTGGAAACGGATAAGATAAAATATGCCTATAAGATTCATTCCAACTGGATTTATGCTGAAAACAACAAAGTAAACCTATCCATGCTGACTGCCGGAAACTATACTTTATCCGTCAAGGCATGCAACTCACAAGGCATATGGAGCCCCAACGTCAAGGAACTGAAAATAAAGATACTCCCTCCTTGGTGGCGCACTTGGTGGGCTTATACCATATATAGCGGTATCGTTTTGTGCATCCTTCTGTCCATTATCCGCAATCTGCGCTTACGCCAAAAGCAGAAACAAATCATGCAGGCCATCGAGGTGGAAAATGAAAGGCAGCAGAAAATCAACAATATGAAACTGCAGTTCTTTGCCAACATAAGTCACGAACTGCGGACTCCCTTGTCACTTATCATCAATCCGCTTGAAGAGTTTTTCGTAGACCATCCCGAATATCGTAAAGGCATTTTGGATATGGTCAAACAAAATGCCGACTATCTGCTGGAACTGATTAACCAACTGCTGGATTTCAGAAAGCTGGATGCCAAGGCTGAAACCCTGAAATGCAAACATGACAACATCCTTATCATTCAGAGTGAAATATTCCACTCTTTCGATCCGATAGCACAGAAACGGAACATCAGCTATAGCCTTACCGCTCCACAACATTCTGTATTCATGGATTTCGACTATGACAAGATACGCAAGATATGCACAAATATCCTGTCAAATGCATTCAAGTTCACTCCCAATAAAGGAAGCATCTCACTGGATATTGCCGTAAGAGGCACAAATCTGGAACTGACCTTTACCGACACCGGTTGCGGCATAGAGGATGAAGCCAAGGAGAAAATATTCCAAAGATTCTATCAGTCGGGCAAAAACCAGTCGAACAACGGAGGCAGCGGCATTGGACTGCACATTGTTTCCGAATACGTAAAGATGCATCAGGGTACTGTCTGTGTCAGGGATAACCAGCCTTGTGGTTCTGTATTCCTGATTGCCCTACCCCTACACCAGAACAGTAATGAAACCAAAAACGGAGAACCGGTCGAAGGACCGGAAATAAAAGAAGAATCCCATCCATTCACCATACTACTCGTAGATGACAACTACGACTTCTTGAAATTTCTCTCTGAAAGTCTTGCCAGGCAGTATCATGTATTAAAAGCCACAAACGGAAAACATGCACTGAATGTACTGGAAAAGGAAGATATTGATTTAGTGGTCAGTGACATCATGATGCCCGAGATGGATGGTCTGGAACTATGTTCAACCATCAAGAATGACATACGCTACTCCCATATCCCCATTATCCTCCTGACAGCTAAGGCAAGTGAAGAACACCAATTGGAAGGGCTTAGCGTTGGCGCAGACGACTATATCACCAAGCCTTTCAATATGGAAGTCCTCAAGCTGCGCATCAACAAGATTATCGAGATGAACGTCAAACGTCAGGAAATATTCAATCAGGACATTAAAATCGAGCCAAGCCGTATCACCATCACTCCCCTTGACCAGCAGCTGGTGGAAAAAGCCATCCAGATTGTAGAGGACAATATCAGCGAAACCGAGTTTTCCGTCGAGGAGCTTGCCAGCAGCCTGAATATATCACGCAGCTATTTCTACAAGAAAATGATTAAGATAACGGGAAAGAAACCCATCGAATTCATCAGGACCATCCGTATGAAACGTGCACAACAACTCTTGACAGAAAGCCAGATGCAAGTTTCGGAAATTGCATATACCTTGGGGTATAACTCCCCCAAGATATTCTCCAAACATTTTAAAGAAGAGTTCAACATCAGCCCATCCGAATTTATAAGGCAGCAGGCTGAATAGAAACATTATTTTGACATCAAAGCATCCAACGAAGACACCAACGCCACCAAAGCAGCACTCCAATTAATGGCTATTTCATTGGAAGCATACGAACCTTCCACATCTGCATAAGACTCATCCGGCAGATTGGAAGGATAGGGTACACCGTCTTGTTGGCCAGGATTGGGACCGCCAACAAGGAAACCGGGAAGAGGTGCCTCTATATCATCCGATGCAGAAAGACGATGGTGCGGATACAGAGGACTTTTCATCCCGAAACCGGTGACATAACAATATCCCGTGGCATTCTTTCCTAAAATGTAGTCCATATTGCGGTAGGCGTTCGTCAGGTACGACTTCTCACCCGTAAGCAAATAGGCGCAAACCAGTGAAGTGGCTTGGTTAGCACACCCTTCGGCAAGGCATCCCCAAAAGAAATCTTTGGCATCGTTGCCGTAAGGAGCGTGGAAAGGAGAGCGGTCAGCACCCCGCACAGCCTCGGCAGCATAGTCCAGTAGCAGGTCTTTCATGGCATTTGCCAACTCCACGTCTTCACCCTGATATTCCCTGCCCGGTTGCAGCCAGGCAAACACGCCCAACGCAGTGGTATTGCCCCAAGAAGGAGTCTTATATGCAGTGGGCAGATGCTTCTTCACTTGTTCCCGGTAAACGGGCTTTCCCGTAGCAAGATAGAGCTCGGAAGCCGCCCAGAAGAATTCGTCATCGGCACTACGATCACCGTAAGCTCCCGTAACCACGGCAGGTTGATATTGCTTGTTGAGGAGGTCCTGATGATAGAGCGCTTGCGGATGCGCTTCTGCCCAGGCGTAAGCACGTTCGGCAGCCTGCAAAGCCACTTCCGAAAAGCCAGGATAATCCTCTTCGTAAGGAGCAAACAACACGGAAGCTTGCGCTAAAGCCGCAGCATAGTCCAATGCCGCCGTTACTGATTTCTGAACTACATAACGGGGCTGCTTACACTCCGTAGGCTTGATAAATCCCTCGAACGAAGGGGTAGTCAGCTTGTGGTAGACTCCTCCGTCGGCAGGGTCTTGCATGGTCAGCATCCATTTCAGGTTATAGTACATCTCGTCCAGCAAATCGGGCGTGTGGTTTCCGCTTTCCGGGATGTTCACCCGTTGACGGATAAAATAGTCAGGAAAGCGGGCATAAATCGCCTGCATCAATCCGATGGAATAAGCGGAGTTCACAATGTACTTGTTATAATCTCCGGCATCATACCATCCTCCCGGAGAAGAAATCACCGCTCCCGCCTTACGTTCCGGCCCGGCAGCATTGGGATGTACCAGCACCTTGTCATCTGGATGGCCTGCCGGACGGCTCCACCGACCCGCATAAGTCGCTTCGATGGGCATACCCGTACGTTGGTAATAGAAAGATTTCAAAGCGGCATCGGCCAAAGGGGACAGCACCTTTTCCTTTACTTCGAATGCCACTGAATCGCCGTTAACCAACAGAAGATATCTTCCCGGTACCGTGATGTCACTGAAATCCAATATTGTCCTGCTCCTATCCGACCAAGCGGATGAAGCGGTATATCCGGGTTTGCCGGAAAGTAGCCGATTGCCCGTGGCTGCATCTACTATGGTAAATTCACGTACCTCACCGGCATTCACCACAGCTACTTTTTCCTGCTGGGGATAATACCCTAACTGATTCAAACGTACAGTTTCTGAAGGATGCCCTAAAGTGGCCATTCCTCCCAGAACTGTAAACAGACATGTAGTTATATTCATATCACTATTCTTTATATATTAATATTATTCCATTTCAAAATTATTTATCCGACAATAAGGTAATGAAACTGATAGCCGGCAAGTGTACCCGTACCAGTCCATTCTCCACCTTCACTGCAGTTTCCTTCATGCAGTCTTTTGTATTGGTCACATAGACTTTCAGTTCCTTCACTTCTGCAGGGATACCGGAGATGACAGCCTCGCAATCCGCCCCATTATTGACCATATGGACGGCATATTCCCCACGCACCATATTTCCGAAAGCCGCACAGTTTAGTTTTTTCTTGCTGCTACTGACCGGAATGGCCAAGGCATCGGCCGGAGTGGAGGCCAGCTGCTTAATGTTCCAGAAACGTTGTGTAGGACGCAAAGGACCTTTGGAGCCATAAATGCCGTCTCCCCACAACAACGAATAGTCTGAAGTGAGCTGCCACTGCAAGATGGACAATGGTTGGCAAATCGCACAAATACGTGTATACAGATTGATTTCATAAAGTGCAAACGTCGACTCATTGAATATCTCGGCATAACCATGAGCAGCGGCATCCGTACTACCCTCACCAACCAAGAGTAGTACATTAATCTCTTTGGCAGCACCCGCCCACTTCCTTAACGTAACATCATCACAACCACGCCATGAATGGAAAGAAACTGCACCAATATACTTATGAGTCTCAGGATTGTTCAAAGCAGGAAGGATGAAATCAAAAGTCGTAGCATCCGAATTGTCGCCAAGCAGCATACGGGTAGGAAGATTCAACCCTGCCAGATAAGCACCGAATTCCTGAATGAAATCTGCATGCTCCTGCGGCGTGTGAAGGACATCAATACCCAAATCCGATTCGTTGAACGAGAACATGGAGAACTCAATACCATAATGCTGTTTAGCATACAACAGATAATCTGCCATGGATTTATAAATCTTCTCCTTTTTCCGGCTATCCAGACGATAAGCAATGACACCATCTTGACGGGCATAACTTGCAGGACCTCCGTCAATGGCCCATGCAGGCGGAAACCAACAGCTTAGTATTACCGGCATTCCCATCGCCTTCAAGCGCTTTGCCATGAGGAGACTTTCCTCCACCCGCTTGTTCAGTCCCCCATTCTGTGCCACGGCAATAGGATCGGATTCTTCTTCGGGTTGCCACAATCTCCACGGAAATTCCACACGGCCATAAGCTACGCGCAAATTTTCCAGACAGTAATCTATCACTTTAGGGTCGGCAGCAGGATTCTGCAGGCGGAAATTCCCTCCAAAGCCTGCAAACAAACTTCCCGGATTCTGCATATCCAATGTAATTTCCGCGTCACTGTGATCTATCACTCCGGAAGCATGCAGTTCCATAGACAATGCTGTTCTCCCAGCCTTTTTCAGAATCGACATCAGCGAGATATACACAACAGTACCGGTAGACTCTTTTTCAACCGTGGCCTTTACAGACTTATTGAACTTGAATTCCAACTTCCTATTGGCCGAAGTAACGGTCAGCTTCCTGCCACTTGTCCTTACTTTGGCATCAACGTAGTTTTCCGGACTTAAAGCAATACAGTAATAGGCTGTCTGGTTCAAAGTAGTGTCCGACAGCGCATCAATAGAAATCTCCACCAAGCCTTTTCCCTTATCAGTCACTTTCTGATGGAACTTTACACCTCGTAGAGTAGTCGTCACTTCCTGCATATCCCCCTCACGATGGAAAACGGGACGGACCTGCTTCTCCTTTCCAGTAATCTCCATATCTCCTTTCAAGGTTCCGACACGCAGGGATGACTCAAAGTCTATCAATTCACCGTCTACACGGACACCCGTGATATTGCTCCATGCCATCACTTCCGTCTGGGCAGAAAGCGGCAGAGATAATATACCACACAGCAATACAACTATTCCAAACTGGAAAATTCGTAAATTCTTCATAATATCAAATCTATAAAAGGTTGTCATTTCAGTCTGGTATCAATCTCAAACCCCATACGGCTGTTATGATAGGGACAATTCCACATACTTGCTTTAGGCTCCTTGTAGCGGGGAGTTCCATCTTCCAGCACCGTTCTGAACCATTCACCATACTCCTTGTCTATCATCCGTGATTTGATGAAGTTCCAAGTGCGGACGGCACTGTCCAAATAAGATTGTTCACCAGTCAGTTGCCAGGCATTGATACAACCGACCACAGTTTCCGCCTGGCACCACCAGGAAGCATCCTTCCTGATTTTGTCCTTATGCCGTTCGTACATCATGGCGCCCATCGGGTTGATGCCCTCTTTCAAGGAGGCGTCTGCAAGTTCCAATGCTACCTTCCTGCACCTCCCGATAACCTCCGGGTCACCCAGAGCCTCTGCAGCTTCCGTCAGCAACCAGGAAGTTTCGATGTCATGCCCGTAAGAGTCGATGTCATCCAGATTGTTCCAATTCGAATCACAGTACAATATCAGGTGATGTGTTTGTGGATTGTAGAGCTTGGTTATTATCAAATCTATTACTTTTGTAAGACGTTCGCGTAGGCCATTATCCTTCCATACTTTATATAAAGCTGTGTATGCCTCCAATACGTGGATATGGGTATTCATTGTTTTGGTGGCAACGCCATCTCCATCATATCCCAGCTTTTGGGGAACTCCCCATTCGCGGGTGAAAGATTCTATATAACCATCGTTTACGGGGTCTTTGATTCTGCTCTCCATGGTCCGGTAAAGTTCTATGGCTTTTTGCAGGCTTTCATTGTTGCCCGTTGCTCTAAAATGTTCGGACAAACCGTAGATAGCATAAGAGCAGCCGTAAGTCTGCTTGTTCGTATCCAATGGGGTACCGTCCGCTTTTATCAGCCAATATACGCCTCCATACTGCGAATCAATGAAGTGGTCTATGAAATACCGTTGCGCCCTGTCAGCCAATTTACGGTAGGCAGTATCGCCATACATCCGGTAGGCGGTTGAAAAAGTCCAAAGGATGCGGGCATTCAGTACACCACCTTTGGGAGCATCCGCTATCGGGGCACCGTCACGTCCCAATGAACCATAAAAGCCTCCGGAAGAATCTACGCTGTATCTTTCCCAAAAAGAGAGGATATTCTCTTTCAAGTCCGAGGTTATTTCATCTTTTAAAACCTTGTCTACGTGTGACTGTGCTTGCAGGAAAGGTGTAACCAGCAACCATACTGTAATCAGCAAAAAAACGGAAAACATACGTTTCATAATATAGCGATTTAAGGAATTAATCATAGTTACATTGCAAATGTACAAAAAAACAAGTTGCCACTACTCACTACCATCCTTTTTCAATGGATACAATTGGTTCCGATAAAGGCTGTTTTTGGGTACTGAGTCCTTGTTTTACCAGACATCAGCTTTTATTAGCTCAAACGTTGGTATCTGGCAGTTCAAACACCATTGTATGACAAATATAACAATGAATATCATAAAAATAGAGGAAAAAGACACATTTCATAACGTTATTGGCTACAAACAAAAGCCATCCGTTTCCTTTTTAGTCCGTATATTAGTAGAAAATTTCGTAACTCAAAAATAGATACTATGAGAAAGAAACATTTCCTATTTGCATCAGTCTTGGCACTGCTTTGCAGCAGCAGTACGCTGCATGCGCAAGACTTCAAGCTGACATCCTCCGGTTATTTCAAGAACCAGGGAGTCGACGTCATGGCTTTTGATGACATCTATCCCGAAGGACACCAGGGAGGGGTATGCATCATCATGAACGGACACCGTGTGGCAACAAACGGAGACATCCGCCTGGAAGCCACGCCCGGACAATGGCAACCCGTACCGAAACAGCTCGACCGGAAGCTCGGTGACAACAGCATCACCGCCACGCTGTGCTATCCCGACTCCTCACGCCATCTCACCGGATTCAACCCGATGATTTACCCGGACCTCCACCTTATATATACGGTAAACGTGGAAAGCAAAGGTAAAAACATAGAGGTGACCGTAGATCTTGACCGCCCCATTCCCCAGGAATTCATCGGAAAAGTGGGCTTCAACCTTGAATTCTTCCCGGGTTCCCTCTTCGGCAAGCCCTGGATTATGGACGGTCAGAGCGGCATCTTCCCGCAACAGCCCAACTCCCCCCTGATGACAACCCAGCCCAACTATCTGCATACAGGAAACTACCATGACGGCAAAAAATCGCTGGCAGACATGGACAAACTGATAGGAAAAGGTTACAGCCCGATTGTGGCAGACGACATCATCAGCGAACCTTATGCCAAAGGAACCAAGTTCACCTCCCGGCCCGATGACCCTTACAACAAAGTTACCATCGAATCATTGAGCGGTGACCTGCAACTGTTTGACGGGCGTATGAACCACAACAACGGCTGGTTCGTACTGCGCAGCAACATAAAACCGGGTGTCACCAAAGGTGCCGTCAAATGGATTATCACTCCGAACGTAGTGGCCGACTGGATGTATCAGCCGGTTATCCAGACTTCACAGATAGGTTATCATCCCACTCAGGACAAGGAAGCCGTCATCGAAATGGATATACGTGACAACAGAAAGGAAACGGCACAAATCATCCGCATTGATGCCGACGGCGAAAAGGTTGTCAAGAACGTCACTCCTGCCAACTGGGGTAAATTCTTGAGGTATAACTATCTGAAAGTAAACTTCACAGATGTAAAGGAACCGGGGCTTTATAAGATTAAATACAATACCTCCGTGTCTCCCATCTTCCGCATCGACAATGACGTATATGCCCGTGGCGTATGGCAACCCGTACTGGAATACTTCCTTCCCGTACAGATGTGCCACATGCGCGTCAACGAAAAATACCGCGTATGGCACGACTGCTGCCACATGGACGATGCCCAGATGGCACCGGCACACAATCATATCGACGGCTACGACCAGAAAGAGGGCCTGTCCAAGTTCAAACCGGGTGAAGTGGTTCCCGGAGTGAACATAGGCGGCTGGCACGATGCCGGAGACTTTGACCTCCGCATCGAATCCCAAGCCGGAGAATCCTATATCCTGGCACTGGCCTACGAAGCTTTCCACCCGAATCTCGACGTGACTTCCATCGACCAGATAAACCGTGTGACGGAAATCCACCAGCCCGACGGTAAGAATGACTTGCTGCAACAAGTAGAGAACGGCGCCCTTACGGTAGTCAACGGCTACCTGGCACTGGGACGTCTCTACCGGGGAATCATCTGCAACGACCTGCGCCAGTACGTACTTCTGGGTGATGCCGCCGCCATGACCGACGGGAAAATCGGTAATGAAGACGACCGCTGGATATTTACGGAGGATAACCCCGGACGGGAACTGTCGACAGCTGCCCAGCTGGCTGCCGTATCACGTGTATTGAAAGGTTTCAATGATACATTGAGTGTGCATTGCCTCGACATTGCTCGCAAAGTATATGCTTCTACCGGAAGCGGCAACAACAGAGCCTTGTTCCCCAAAGTGCAGGCAGCCGTAGAGCTGTACCTCACCACCGGCGAACAACCCTATATGGACTTCATTCTGGACAACCAGGAGCTCATCATCAAGCAGATAGGCCGCATCGGCTGGTACACGGCACGTGTGGAAAAACTGTTCGCACAGATGAAGAACAAGAAAGCCAAAGCCTTTTCAGCAGCTTTCCGCAAAGCTTTGACCGGATATGAACAAGAACTGAACAAACAAGTGCAGGAGACTCCCTATGGCGTTCCCTACCGTCCGAACATCTGGGGTGCAGGCTGGGATATACAGCGTTTCGGCTTCCAGCACTACTTCCTGACAACCGCCTATCCGGAAATATTCCCGAAAGCACCGGTATTCAATGCCCTCAACTTCATTCTCGGATGCCACCCGGGCTCCAACCAGGCTTCCTTCGCCTCGGGTGTCGGCGCACAATCAGCCACTGTAGGCTACGGACTGAACCGCGCAGACTGGTCGTACATTCCCGGTGGAGTCATTTCCGGTACGGCGCTTATCCGTCCCGACTTCCCGGAACTCCTGACGTTCCCGTTCCTCTGGCAACAGACTGAGTATGTGTTGGGAGGAGGTTCGTCCCACTATATGTTCCTGGTACTTGCAGCAGAACAGTTGCTGAAACAATAAAAGACAGAGGGGGAACAAAACCCTCTGGATATTTTCTTTTAGGCGCGGATTACACGGATTTAGTTTACTGCATCCGTGGATTCCGCGTAACCCGCGCCCAATATTATAGTATAATGAAAGTGTTTATATACTTTTCACTCTTTCACCAATTATCCGTACGGAACGGAATGGTAGGCAGTTCATTCCCACCGATCATCGTACCAATCTGGAAATCATGGAAACAATAGCGCACGCTGACGGGATGGGATACCTTTTCTGAAGAGATTACCACTTCATTCGTCTGCCAGTGCAGCCATACTTTGTCGGCAGGATGGAACACACGGTCCTCACCCGCCACTTCGAAACCGCGAAGGTCATAGTTGCGACAGATACCCATTTCCAAATGGTCGAAGGAAACCCATGCTTCACTGCCTTTAGCAGTCCATGACTTATATTGTGGGCCGAAACAGTGTATCTGCTTCAATCCATAGGTAAGGTTCAATGCCAGATAGCTCAAGCGTTGACCTACCTTTGTCTTGTTGCGGGGATGGATATTGTACATCTCATAAGGCTCTACAAGGTCGTTTGTCGAAATCATACCACTGTTCGGAATCAGGCTTTGGGCACGGAATTGCGCTTCACGTAGGTAAGCAGCTTTCTCTTGCTGGGTACCTCCATAGGCGTACGGCGCTATTTCGGCAAAGTAGAAAGGCAATTCGCCCAGCCCCCATTCCTTGCGCCACAGCTGCACCATGTCGGCCAAGCGTTCGGCATATGTTTCATGGCGACCTACGTTCGACTCTCCCTGATACCAGATGAACCCTTTGATGGTATAGTTCTGAAGCGGCTTCAGCATGGCATTGTACATCAGCATGGGGCGGAGCATGGGATGCAGGCGTTCGATGGAATCGGGGTTGAGAGATATGTCTGGATAGTTTTCCAGCAGTTCACGGCTTATCCAACCTTCTACAGTGGATCCACCGTAAGCGCTACAGATGATGCCGACCGGAATCCGGAGGGCACGGCTCAACGAAGTGGCAAAATAGTAGGCCGTCGCACTGAAATCGGGTGCGGTTTCTATGGAAGATATGTTCCAGCTACCTTTGCAGTCGGTTTGCAGTTCATAAGTCTGGTGCTTGGGAACGGTGAACATACGCACCCCCTTATTCTCGGCAGAAACTATGATGTCATCCGCTCCGTTCATGATGCAACAGCCAGCAAAACCTTTCAGGGGCATTTCCATATTGCTCTGGCCGGAAGCAAGCCATACTTCACCGATTAGGATATTCTTCAACGTAGTTTTTTCTCCGTCATCAAAAGTTATCTCATAAGGCGTGTATCCTGCTGCCGGAGTCTCCACGGCAAGCGTCCAACCGCCATCCTTATCGGCACGGCAAGTCATTGTCTGTCCGTTCCACGAAGGCGTAACGCGTACTTCGGCTTCCGGAGCAGCCGTTCCCCACAGTTTCACTTCAGTCTGCTGCTGGAGTATCATGTTGTCGCCCACCAGTGCAGGCAGTTTTACTTTGGCGCCCAACGAGGCGGCACCGCATAATAGAATCAATGCAAGAACCTTACTTTTCATAGTATATTTGTATTTAACATTATATTCGGAATCAATAACGCGAGCAAAAATAAGGCTTTTTTGCTCACGTTCTCCGTTTCATGTGCAAAAAGTGGGTGTTTTTGCACATGTGCTCAAACAAAATTATACATTGATGTATTATACATTAATGTATAATTTGTATATTTGTCATTAAATCAAGAACAGAAAGTTTATGAAATCACCTTTTCAATACGGCACACTGGTTGATAAAGAAAGTTTCGTCAATCGGGTAGAAGAACGAAAGCAACTGAAAGAATTACTTGGATCGGGCATCAACGTAATGCTTATTTCACCGCGCCGATGGGGAAAATCGTCGCTTGTAAAAGTAGCTATGGACGAACTGACACAAGAAGACAAGCATATCCGTGTCTGCTTCATTGATGCATTCAGCATCAAGACGGAAGCTGAATTCTACCGCATCTTTGCGCGAGAAGTCATTTCTTGCACCGCCTCCACCCTTGAAAAGAGGCTTGAAGATGTGAAACAGTTTCTTAAAGCCGTTTCTCCCAGTATCACATTGAAGAGCGACCCAACCGATACCCTCTCCTTTGACCTGAAATTGGAACTGGAAGAAAAAAGTGTCATGGAGATACTGGAACTACCCGAAAAGATAGCAGCTGCCAAAGGCATACACCTGATTGTCTGCATCGACGAGTTCCAACAACTGGCACTACTACCCGGCTACAAAAGTATGGAGGGAAAAATGCGCTCTGCCTGGCAGAAGCAGCAACAAGTCTCCTATTGCTTTTACGGAAGCAAGCGGCATATGATGATGGACATCTTCAACAATTCTTCTAACCCCTTCTACCGCTTCGGACAAGTACTGTTCCTGCAAAAGATAAAGAAAGAGGAATGGGTGCCCTTCATCGTCAATGCCTTCCACCGGACGAACAAAGAAATCAGCGAACAGCAAGCAGAACAACTGTGCGACATCGTGAAATGCCATTCGTGGTATTTGCAACAGTTGTGCTATTTCATCTGGAGCGGTACGTCTGAAAAAGTGACAGATGAGATTATCGAAATCCGTACCCGCCAACTGATAGACACCAACATGCCTATGTTCATGAACGACACCGAGAACCTGACTGCTGCCCAAACTGCCATGCTTCGTGCTGTAGCCGACGGTGAATACCGCTTCAACTCCATCCCCGTAGTGCGGAAATATGAATTGGGCAGTGCACAGACCATCACACGCAACAAGCGTATGCTGACAGAACGTGATTTCATTGAGAAAGAGGGGAACAAGTATGTTTTCTCCGATCCGATATTCGAGCTTTGGTTCAGGAGGGAGTATTGCTGAATATAAAAAAAGAACGTGGAACTGCGTGCTATCCATCGTCTTTGAAGGCCCTGAGAAAACCCCACTATACAAATGAACAGACAGCAGACCCACGCCGAAACCAGCGCAGGAGCAGTCCATGCCATTCTTGTATAGTTTCGAAAATTTCTCAGGTTCTCAAAGACAAGAATGAAGCACAACGCTTCTTACAATATCATTTCACAAAACATTGAAGCTAAGGACACTTCCTTGCTTCGATGGCAAATTTAACGATAAAGAATGAAAACAAGAAAAAGATTGGAAAGTATTTTTAAGGCTGATACCTACAGAAGATAAATATGATTTTGTCATTCTGACACTTTGTATTTTCTATCGCACGAGAATCCCGTATTTCGGACCGATTATCCACACAGAAAGAAATACGAGAGCGAAAATCCATAAGTGTCAGGTTATAAGCATTATACCAAAACGAACGTCCTTCTAATAAATCGAAATCACACCTCCGAAAGCCCTGATACACCGAAAATGCAAAAGCAAAAGAACGTTTTACTAAAACAGAGTAACCGTTTTACTAAAACGCAACTCCCATTTTAGTAAAACGGTATACTCTTTTTAGCTTAAAAGTGTAGCCAATTTCTGTATAAAAGTCCCACAAAAGCGGAAGAATATGCAAAAAGAACGCATCTTTATGAGCTGAATATCCACAATATATCCTAAATCCGTTCTTCTATAAAACCAAGTGCGGCAGGAAAACCGGGAAAAACATTACTTTTTGTCAAGGTTATAGGGATATTTCCGTCTTTCAGCACCTTTTACAACAACCCATGCAGTTCCCACGCCCGCACATGCCTTATTCCTTCATGAGACGGCAGGCAGAAGTCGTCAAGCGAGACAACCAGCTTCTCATAATTATCTTGTATCGACTCCAGCGAAGCATACTCACGGCGCACCGCCTGTTCATATACCAGCATGTAGGTGGATTGCAGATATATCGTACGGTCGCCTTTCCGGGCGATGAAGTCCACCTCTTTTTCTTTGGCACATCCGGTATAGACATCATAGCCTGCCCTGAGCAACTCCAGATAGACAAGATTCTCCAGTTTATAACCCACCCCATAGGCCGTTCCGGGATAGAGAAAATTCTTAAAGACAAGGTCGTTGATGTAATATTTCGCCGTACCGGACAGTATTTCCTTTCCGCGCAAGTCGAAGCGTTCACAACGATACGCCAAGAACGAGTCTTCGATATAGCCTATGTAAGCAGCCACGGCATCATAGCCCGTCTTCCGGCCTTGGCTCTTGAAATAGTTCACGATGTTGCCGATGGACACTAAATTAGAGGCATTGCCTACAAGAAACGCAAAAAGGTCTTCAAGCAGTCGGGGGTCACGTATGCTGTAGCGTTGGCTGATGTCCTTCAGCAAGATGGTGTCCTTCAAGGCAGACAAGTAATTGCGCTACACCTCCTGCTTTTCGGGCAAGACAAAAAGTTCCGGGATTCCGCCCGTATTCATATAGCTCTCGCGGTTCTGTTCCAGATGCCTTATCTCTGTATACTCCTGATAGCTGAAGGGATATACCGGAAATTGGACGTATCGCCCCGAAAGCAGCGTGGCAAGCTCACCGGACAGCATCCGTGAGTTGGAGCCGCTGATAAAGAGCTCGTACTCCTCGGTATAGTCCTGCGAATAAGAATTGACCGACTTTTCCCATTCTTCGATGAGCTGCACTTCGTCGATGAAAATATAAATCTCCTCTTGTCCAGAGATTGTACTTCCTAAGTATATCCATTCTTTCGTTCATAACCTAAAAAGTTTGCGAAAAAGGCTAGATTTTCGGTTATAAACGAAAGATTCATTTAGACAAGCAAGGAGGATACTTCCTTTCCGCATCCCCTTTATCGGCCGGATATTCCCTCTATAGAATCATCATTGTTGCATCTATATATCCACCGCGTTGCATCTATACTTCCACCGTGCTGCATCTATAGATGCAGCAAATCCCTTAACCTATCCTAATAATGCTGCTTATTGTCACCTATTTAGAAGCGAAATCATTATATTTGCGCCCATATATGCCAATACGTTAACTAAGCGGATGGCAAAACAACTTGTAAAAAACAAAACTGAATTATAACGAATTTCATCTGAATGAAACAGTACAAAACCGTAAACAACCTTGTAGGCTGGATTACCTTCCTCATTGCAGCGACGGTCTACTGCATGACCATCGAACCTACTGCAAGCTTTTGGGACTGCCCGGAGTTCATCACCACCGGCTATAAGCTGGAAGTAGGACACCCGCCCGGCGCACCGTTCTTCATGCTGGTAGCCAACCTATTCTCACAATTTGCTTCCGATGCCTCCACCGTTGCCAAGATGGTGAACTACATGAGCGCGCTGATGAGCGGCGCATGTATCCTGTTCCTTTTCTGGAGCATCACGCACCTGGTACGCAAACTTGTGGTGACAGACGAAAACAATATCACACGCGGCCAGATGGTTACCATCATGGGTAGCGGTCTGGTGGGCGCACTTGCCTACACGTTCAGCGATACCTTTTGGTTCAGCGCTGTGGAAGGCGAGGTGTATGCCTTCTCCTCACTGTTCACTGCCGTCGTATTCTGGCTCATACTGAAATGGGAGGACGTTGCCAACGAGCCTCACAGTGA
>CEAF01064185.1_pt1 | contig 25443 bp, 23 predicted proteins | sample 557431 | NCBI WGS metagenome assembly CEAF01 (sample SAMEA3182068, study PRJEB8094) | gut metagenome | biome: human; feature: gut; material: Stool; isolation source: human stools | place: Canada | collected 2013-11-18 | reverse complement strand
CGGAACGGATAAATCCGTTCCCTACAGCTATGGATTTTGGTGCCGGCAAAACCGTTACATATAGCAACAATGTAGCGCCTACGGCGCGGATATATTAACACCTCATCTGCCGCAAGCGGTTTTTTAGAGGCGCATCAGCACTGATACCGATACGGTTTTTGCATCAGCCCGACCGGAAACTGCCGACGAAACCATCGCAACGGAACGGGCAAGCCCGTTCCCTACAGGGGTGCGGTGCAAAAATTAAACACTGCACTGGCGTTACGCGAGGCAACTACGGTTTATTCAAATGTCCCGAATCGGGACACTGCAATAAATGTATCCGTAAAATTTTAATGCGCCTCTAAAAATACGGTTTACTCCATTGTCTCCGGTCGGGCAACCGGAGATATACGTATTCGTAGGTGCGGTAAATCGCCACTAAAAACACTTGACAAAGTTTGAAATGCATATATAATAGAGGTACAATTGAACAAGGCATGATAGAGGCGCGGTCGCCATCAGTAGCTTAGTTTAAAACGCCGGGAAGCGTTAAGCGAAAGGGGCTATCGCCGAAGGGTTCGGCTTTCCCGAGGTCGGATGCCTGGGATGCAGGAGAATATTCTGCATACTGTCGCTTTATGCGGAGAGCTGTCATGATCCGGCAAGATGTTTTCCTGTTGAGTCATGATCGCGTCATGGCTCGATTTTTTTGTTCAAAATTTAAAGGAAAAAGGGAAGAAACATCATGGAATTTGTAAACACCTTTTGGGCTCTGGTCCCCCCGATCGTCGCGATCGTTCTTGCGCTGATCACCAAGGAGACCTACAGCTCACTGTTCATCGGCATCCTCGTCGGCGCGCTGTTCGTATCGGGCTTCAGCCCCGTCGGCACGCTTGACGCGATGATCACCGAGGGCTTCACCCCGGCGATCTCGGATAACGCGGGCATATTCATGTTCCTCGTCATCCTCGGCATCATGGTCGCGCTTGTTAACTCGACCGGCGCCGCCGCAGCATTCGGCAAATGGGCTGCGCGCCACGTCAAGAGCCGCGCAGGCACGCTGTTTGCCACCTTCGTCCTCGGCGTTCTGATCTTCATCGACGACTACTTCAACTGCCTGACCGTCGGCTCGGTCATGCGTCCGCTGACCGACAACCAGAAGGTCTCGCGCGCAAAGCTTGCTTACATCATCGACGCAACGGCCGCTCCCGTGTGCATGATCGCCCCGGTATCGAGCTGGGCGGCAGCAGTCTCCGGCGTTGCCGAGAAGCTCGACTCCGGCATCTCCGGCATCCAGCTTTTCATCCAGGCGATCCCCTTCAACTTCTACTCCCTGCTGACCTTCGTGTTCGTAATCGGCATGATCGTCATGGGCTTTGACTACGGCCCGATGGCAAAGAGCGAGCTTGAAGCACTCAAGGGCAACCTCGGCTCCCTCGGCAACGACGAGGAGGTAGAAAGCACCAAGGCAACCCTGTGGGATATGCTCATCCCCATCATCGCTCTCATCATCATGTGCATCATCGGCCTTATGTACGTCGGCGGCTTCTGGGATCCCGAAAGCGGCGTTGCGGGCGACTTCGTCGGCGCATTCGGCAACACGGACGCATTCGTCGGCCTGCCCTGGGGCTCGCTCGTTGCACTTGTGTTCACCATCATCTACCTGATCTGCCGCGGCGTTACCTCCTTCAAGGACGCAATGAGCTGCGCAGTCAAGGGCTTCAACGCAATGGTTCCGGCTATCCTCATCCTCACCTTCGCGGTCTCGCTGAAGAACATGACCGGTCTGCTCGGCGCTGCAACCTATGTTGAGGGCGTCATGAAGGCCGCTTCCGCCGGTCTGTTCAGCATGCTCCCGGCTATCATCTTCATCGTCGCATGCCTGCTCGCTTTCGCGACCGGCACGAGCTGGGGCACCTTCGGTATCCTGATCCCCATCGTTCTGCCCATCTTCAAGGTCGGCGATCCTCTGCTGATGATCGGCATCTCCGCATGCCTCGCAGGCGCTGTCTGCGGCGACCACTGCTCCCCCATCTCCGACACGACCATCATGGCCTCTGCCGGCGCAAACTGCAACCACATCGAGCACGTCCAGACTCAGCTGCCCTACGCAGTGACCGTTGCCCTTATAAGCTTTGTAAACTTCATCATTGCAGGCTTTGTTAAGAATGCATGGATCTGCCTGCCGATCGGCATCGTAATGACCATTGTCGTTCTCTTCATCCTACGTGCAACCGTCGGCAAGAGGACAAGCGTTGCAGCCGAAAAGTAATAGTTAATAGTATATAGAAAAACCGGCGTTGAAAATTCGACGCCGGTTTTTTCTGTTGTTTTATGCCGCCAGCAGGATAAATCCCGAAACGATCAGAAACTCCGCAAGCAGGTATGTAAGCATGACTCCGAAGTGCGTTTTAAACGGCCTGCCTTTCCGGAAGCGGACGTAAAACAAAATCGAATCGGATACGAAAAAGCTTATCGCACCGGCATACATTATGGCCGTTGCAAAGCACGGCAGCGTCACGAGCTGGAACAGCGCAAAGCAGTTCATAGTCCCGTTTATGATAAGGTAGCTTATCATACCAACATACAGGCTCTTCGGCCGCACATTTCCGATAAGTCCTCGGAAAACCAGTGCAACCGCCGCAATGTACACAGCTGTCGCAAGGATCATCAGCCACACGGGCACGAGCGAAAAATCAACGTGCATGCAGTAGGCCGCCGCGAAACACAGGTGCGATATGAAAAAGCTGAATCCTCCGACAGCAAACCCAACGGTGCCAAATATCAGCAGGACATCGCCCAGCCAGCTCGTTGCCACTGCGGCAATGACGATATCAAGTGGCGTCTGAACCGTTGTAAGATACCATCCGAGCAGCGTTGGCAGCAGAAAAACCTTCGTTACGGCGCGCAGGATCTTGTCGCACTTCCAGCTTGCGTACAGGTGCACGGCGGAAAAGGCGGCAAACGCCCCAAGAAATACATAATTCATTTAATCTCTCCCATCTATACTAACAATACAATAACATACATTGCGTATTATTTCAACAAATATAAGACGTTGAAACCGGGAAGATTTTGTGATAAAATTGATAAAGCTGACGAGAGCCGAACACATATCGTCTGTCAGTGCGCCCTTCCGGCTATTTTCGCCTTTTTTGTCTTGATGGGCGCCAGCCCACCTGCATCAAAGAAAGCCGAAAATATCTCGAAAAGCACAGCCGACAGATGCTTTGCAGTTTTGCCGGAGCAGATTTTTGCTCAGGCAAGACAAAGCACGAAGAGAATACTGTCGTATTGTCGAGTACTTTAACGCAGCATGGGCTAAAATCTGCCCGTCAAAACCGATATGGGTTCGACTCTCGTCAGCTTAACCACCGTAAAGGACGGCTTTTTTGATGAAAACTCCGCTAATGATGATAATAAATCCGGCCGCTGGCAAGGGCGGCTTCAAAAGGTCGCTGCCGGATGCGCTGCGGCTGCTGTCGGACACAGGGTACGCAGTGAGCCTGTTTTTCACCGAGTGCCGCGGCCACGCGACCGAGCTTGCCACGCAGTATGGCGGCGCGTTCCCGTATCTGCTCGTTCTGGGCGGCGACGGCACGCTTGCCGAGGCTATCGCCGGGCTTATGCCGCTTGCAGAGCGGCCGAAGGTGGGCTATATCCCCATCGGCACGGCAAACGACGTTGCGCGCACCATCGGTCTGCCGAAGAATGACATTCTTGCCGGTGCGCAGCATTTTATAGGCGGCACACCCCACGAGTTTGACGAGGGCCGCCGCGACGGCGGATACTTCAACTATGTCGCGGCCTTCGGCGCGTTCACCGAGGTCAGCTACGCAACGCCGCAGGAGGCTAAGAAGCAGCTGGGCGAGGCGGCGTATCTGCTGGGCGCGGTCAAGAGCCTTTCAACGCTCAAAAGCCGCCATGTGACAGTTGAGTACGACGACGGCTGCATCGAGGGCGAGTTTTTGTACGGCAGCATGTCAAACTCCTTCTCCGTCGCCGGTCTGATCGACCTGCCGCGCGACGAGATAAAGCTGGGCGACGGGCTGCACGAGCTTGTGCTCGTAAAAAAACTGCCCAACGCGGCGGCCATGGCCACGCTCGCGGCAAAGGTGCTCAGCCACGATCTGAGCAGCGAATACATAATAATAAAGCACACAAAAAAGGCGCGCTTTATCTTCGATGAGCCGGAGACATGGACCTTCGACGGCGAAAACGGCGGCGCACACAGCGATATATGCTTTGAAAACTGCCCGCAGGCGATAACTCTGATTTATTAGAATTAATAAATCAGAGAATTAATAGTGAATGATGAATAATGAATAATTATTGCGGTGTGCCTGCGGCACGGATTTTTAATTGCGCATTCACATTGTGCCGATACGGTTTTTGCGGTGTCACGACCGGTGGGTGCCGACGAAACCGGTACATGCGGGTGGCTGTTGGCCGCAGCGGAGAGCTGATAGCTGATAGTTAATTGCTTTTAATTCAACCCCTCGGCAGCAAAGCTGCCTGCTCCCCTTAACAGAGGAGCCAATGGGTGCGGCGCAAAATTCAGCAACGCACTAACGTTACGCGAGGCAAATACGGTTTCCACCATTATCCCGAACCGGGCAACGGCAATAAGCGTATCCGCAGGTGCGTCAATTCGCCACTAAAAAAGCCTGTTCCCTACGAGCGACCGTTGGCCGCAGTGAACAGGTAATAGGTAATAGTGAATAGGTGTGGTGTGCCTACGGCACGGATTCCCAGTTACGCATCTACGCTGATAGCGATACGGTTTTTGCGGTATCCCGACCGGTGGGTACCGACAAAAGCACGACAAACGGAACGGATAAATCCGTTCCCTACAAAGGCGCGGTGCAAAATTCAGCATCGCACTTGCGTTACGCGAAACGTTATGGTTTCCACCATTATTCCGAACCGGGCACCAATATAAATGTATAGGAGCGGCGCTAAATCGCTACTAAAAAGATGGATTATAGGAATTTTAGATTGAGCAAAATAAATACCGACGAGTTCCGGCATGTCAAGCTGCTGCTGTTCTGGCCGCTGTTCGGCATAATGTTCTCGTTCGTCGAGCGGTTTTACCACGTCGGCTCGTACTACGTCATGCACTGCGCGTTTGACGACGCCATACCATTCTGCGAATGGTTCCTTATACCATATCTGTTTTGGTTCGTGTACCTGATAGGCACATTGGTGTACACCTTCTTCTTCGACGTTCCGGCATTTAAGCGGATGATGCGCTTTATCATTTGCACCTACACGATAACGATGGTCATTTACCTGCTGTTCCCGACATGCCAGAACCTGCGGCCCGAGGTGTTTCCGCGCGACAACGCGCTGACGCGGTTCATCGGCTGGTTCTATACCTTTGACACGAACACGAACGTCTGCCCGTCGATACACGTTCTCGGCTCGGTCGCTGCGATGTTCGGCCTGCTCGACTGCCGGAAGCTGCAAAAGCCGTGGGTGAAATTTGCCGTGTGCGTCATGGCGCTGCTCATCTGCGCATCTACGGTGTTCATGAAGCAGCACTCGATCCTCGACGTGCTCGCAGCCGTGCCGCTGTGCCTACTCGGCCACTATCTGTGCTATCAGCGCGCAGACGAGCCGAGCACTGCCGCCGTGCATTAAAAAAATCCGTCCCAAGAAGGCCGGCTGACACAAAAAAACACACGCCCAAAATGGCGGAGCAAGCACGAATGTCTTCGTTGCGACGGCTTGGTATACACAAAGTATGCCTGCGCCGCCGCGCCTTGACCTCGCACTTGCTCCGTCATTTTTGGTGCTTTGCAGTTTTGAAGCTGAGATTTTTGTTCCTGCAAGGACAAGGCCACAGAGCATTACTGACGTATTCTCAAGGCTTTGGACACCTCAGGGCGAAAAAGATCTTTTCAAAACCGTATGTTTTCTTGCGTCAACCGGCCTGGAGCGAATTTTTTTGCCGTTATTTAAGCGTTATGCCGAGGAATGCAGCGCACTTGCCGTCGGCGCGGCAAGCGCCGAGAACAAAGCCCGTATCGGTGCGCTTTTTGAAGATCCTAAGCTCCTCGCCCTCCATGCAGGCGGTTATGTAGCGCGCCTCCATGGTCTTGACGGGCATGGACGCGACCTCGTCGGCTGTGAAGCAGTCGAGGAATGCGCGGACATAGGCGACGTTATTCATATGGCGGCCTATATCAATACTTGATGTGCGCACGGTGAAGGTATAGACCTCCTCATCGTCGGAAAACTCATCGCGGAAGCGGCAGAGCTTGCCGCCGCAGGCAACATAGTCCTGAAACTCAAAGCCCTCGGGGAAGCCGAACTCGGAAAAGCGTACAAAGCCCGTTTCGCGGTTTAAAACGACCCACTCGGTAAGCCCCTCGGCGATCTGCTTATCGCCGACAAAAATATCATAGCCTCGGTAGCCGCGCACGGCGTTGGGCTTTGCAGGATTTACCCAAGTCGAAACGGTCAGCATGTCCAAAAGATTCGCATCGTTGTAAAAATCGATCTTCGAGTGCGTCGCCACCCAGTAGCAATCGCGCTCGGCAAGCGCCGCGGTGCCGTTGCCGATGGCCTCGGCGTGCAGACTGGCTGCATTCTGAAACAGCAAAAACGCCGCAGGCGGCTGCATTTTAGGCTGCTTGCCGCACAGATCCGGCGTCAGCGGCTGAGTAAAAGAGAACTTCTTCATTTTTGTCCCTCCATGTAACCATACAAGCGTACAATTATATTATACCACTCTCCGTGCGCCATGGAGTGAAGCGTTTGTTAACAAAAAATTAAAAAACTCTAAGGAAAAATCCTTAGAGTTTTTTGCTTATATGGTGTTTACAGCGCGGCGCCGAGGGCCTTGCACTTTGCAAGCGCCTGAGCATCCGGCTCGCCGTTGCAGGTGACGCTTTCATGGACGAGGTTAATGCCGGCTGCGCGGCAGTCGTCCTCCCAGATCTGCATCCAGTCGCCGTCGCCCCAGCCGTAGGAGCCGAAAAGCGCGACCTTTTTGCTGGCAAGGCGGCTCTTTACGCCATCGAACATAGGCTCAAATTCCGATTCCTCAAGCGCCTCTGCGCCCATTGCCGGGCAGCCGAAGGCTATCGCGTCAAACTCGTCGGCCTTTGCCGCGGAGAACTCGGACGCGGTGAAAAGCTCCGCGCCGGCCGCTTCGGCGACTGCCTTTGCCATGGCCTCGGTGTTGCCGGTGCCGCTCCAGTATACAACTGCTTTTTTCATGTTTAAATTCGTCCTTTCACTGTATGATCTCATCGAGAGCCTTGCCGCGGCTGCGGTGGGTGCAGCTCTCGAAGCTTTCAAACTTTTTTCTTGCCGCGTCAACGTCGCCGTAGACCTTCCAGCAGCCGATGAGCTTGAAGCCGGAGGCGCGGTTTTCGATGAAGCCGCGCACGTCCTCGGGCGGATAGCCGAGAAACAGGCCGACCTCGTGCGGAAAATCGGCGTTGTTTCTGAGCCTGCCTATGAGGCAGCTCAGGCAGCTTTCGGCGCGGCTGCATTTGCCGTAGCCGCACTCGCGCAGGATATCCTGCGCCGCGCTGTCGGCAAGATCGCGCCGCAGCGCCTCGGGGCGATAGAGATATAAAAGCACGCGGCTTTGCATGAACCGCAGAGGCACGATGCGCAGTCCCCTCGGAACGAGCACGGCATTTAGCCGCCGCAGCTCGGCCGTGACTTCCTCGCGGCTTTCGTACTCGGCGGAAAACATATTCGCGGTTTTTAGTCCCGCAAGCGTCGGCGCGCACTGCGAAACTACCAATTCGTCGCTCATATCCTATCTCCTTTATATGAATATATTATGCCATAAAAAACGGAGCCTTATCCGCTCCAAAAGGAATGAACAAGGCTCCAAACAGACATATTTGATTTTTCTCTTTTCTGCCCCATTTTCAACGCAGCACGAACGGGAAAGCACGTCACCCGTGGCGATGGATTTTGCGTTCAGGCAAGGCAAACCCCGATGGGAATACTTTATGTATCTCCGAGAGCTTCAACGCAGCACCAGCACAAAAGCACGTCACCCGTGGCGATGGATTTTGCGTTCAGGCAAGGCGAAGCTCGACGGGAATACTTTTTGTATTTCCAAGGGGTTTAACGCCGCACGAGCACAAAAGCACGTCACCCGTGGCGATGGATTTTGCGTTCAGGCAAGGCAAACCCCGATGGGAATACTTTGTGTATTTCCAAGGGGTTTAACGATGCATGAACACAAAAGACACGTCACGGCAGCAGGTTGCGCATGCTGCGAAGCCCTATTCCCAATGTGGAGATGTTGTGCAGAAGAGCAGAGGTCGAGGGTGGAAGAACGCCGGCGACGCCGAGGACGATGAGTCCGGTGTTGAAGGAAATGATGAAGCGATAGTTTGCGTGGATGCGCTGCATGAGGCCGTCGGAAATGCGCTTGAGGGTGACGAGGCTCTCAAGATCGTCAGAGCAGATGGTGACGTCGGCGATCTCGCGCGCGATGGCCGCGCCGTCGGACATTGCAATGCCTGCGTCGGCCTCGCTGAGCGCCGGCGAATCGTTCACGCCGTCGCCGATCATGATGACCTTGCGGCCCTTTTCGTGCTCGGCGCGGATGAACGCGGCCTTGTCCTCGGGCAGCACCTCGGCGTAGTATTCGTCAACGCCGGCATATTTTGCAACGGCAGCTGCGGTGCGCTCGCTGTCGCCGGTCATCATGACGAGCTTGTCAAGACCCAGCGCGCGCAGGGAATCCATAACGCCGCGCACCTCGCTGCGCAGAGGATCGGCGATGCAGATGACCGCCGCGAGAGAGCCGCTTATGGCAAGGTAAAGGTGCGAATACTGCGTGGGGAGCGAGGCAAATTTATCCCGCTCATCATCCGGTACGGTGCAGCCCTCGTCCTCGAAAACGAAGTGGTGGCTGCCGAGGACGACCTTTTGGCCGTCAACGGTGCTGTGGATACCGTGGGCAACGACGTATTCGACCTTGGAGTGGCGCTCGTCGTGGTTCAGGCCGCGGCGGATCGCTTCGTTTACGACGGCGTTTGCTATCGAGTGCGGATAGTGCTCCTCAAGGCAGGCGGCGAGGCAGAGCATCTCGTTCTGCTCGTGTCCGCCGAAGGTTATGATATCGGCGACCTCGGGGCTTGCGTGGGTGAGCGTGCCGGTTTTGTCGAAGACGACGGTGTCGGCCTTGGCGATGGCCTCAAGGAACTTGCCGCCCTTGACGGAGATGCCGTTTGCGCCGCTCTCGCGCATGGCCGAAAGCACCGCTATCGGCATGGAAAGCTTCAGCGCGCAGGAGAAATCAACCATGAGTATGGCAAGCGCCTTGGTCGGGTTGCGCGTTATCAGCCATGTCAGCGCCGTTGCGCCGAGGCTGTACGGCACGAGCCTATCGGCAAGGTGATACGCCTGCGACTCGGTGTCGCTCTTGAGCTTTTCCGAGTCCTCGATCATGTGGACGATCCTGTCGTAGCGGCCGCTGCCGAGGCTTTTTTCGACCCTTATGACGCACTCGCCCTCTTCGACGACCGTTCCGCCGTAGACATAGCTGCCGACCTCCTTGCGAACGGGCATGCTCTCGCCGGTCATGGACGACTGATTGACCGCCGCCGAGCCGGAAACGAGCTTGCCGTCAAGCGGTATCATGCTGCCCATGCGCACGATGATATCGTCGCCGACATTGACGTCGGAGATGCTTTTAAGCTCCTCGGTATCGCCAAGCTTGACCCACACCCTGTCAACGTTCAGGCTCATGGTGCGCGCAAGATCGTCAACGGACTTCTTGTGCGTCCACTCCTCGAGGATATCGCCGATCTTGAGCATGAACATTATAGACGACGCGGTGTCGGTATCGCCGCGCAGGACGGAAACGGTTATGGCCGTTGCGTCGAGGACGGCAACGTCGAGCCGCTTATGCCACAGCGACTTTACGCCGCGCGCAAAATACTGCGAGCATTTCGCAACGCAGATAGCCGCGCGCCACGGCGCCGGAAGCAGCGCCTTTTTAAGCACCCTGCGCATCACGACGCCGGCGAGCTTATCCTGATATTCGCGGTTTAGCTCGCGCCCGGTGGGCTTGGGTTCGGTTATGCCGCAGGTTTCAAACGAAAAGCCCGAAAGCGCCGAAACGACGGCTGTGCGGTCGGCGTATTCAACGACAACGTCGCAGTTGCGGTCGAACACCTTGACGCTTTTGACTCCGGCGACAGCGCCGAGATATTCCTCAACGATGTCGGCCTGCTTGAGGCTCATGCGCGGCAGGGAAAGGCGCACGCGCATTCTGCCGTCAATTTCGCTGAGAATTCTGCATTTCATTACTCTGCCTCGGTCGCTTCGATGACTGCCGCCGCCTCTTCCTCGGCGCGGCGGGTGTTGATGCTCTTTGCTCCGGCGTAGATATCCTCGCAGTCGCAGCGGATATCGTCGGCGGTCTGCATTACGCAGTCCTTTGCGCGCAGAACGGCGGCGGTAACGTGGGTGTAAAGCGTTTTTGCGTCGCGGCTTCTGAGGATCTTGATGCCGGCGGTGCCGAACAGCACGCCGCAGCCGAACATTTTTACGGTGTCTTCAATTTGGAACTTCATGATTTTCAGTCTCCTTTTATCTATTTTGCAGCTCACCCGGCGTTGCGGTACTCGGTCGGGCTCATGCCGACGGTATCGCGGAACGCCTTGGCAAACTTGCTGCCGTTATCATAGCCGTAGCGCCCGGCTATCTCCATGATGCTCATTTCCGAGCGCCGGAGATCGGCCGCTGCGCACTGCATTTTCTGTGCGCGGATGTAGGAATAAACGGACTCGCCGTAAACCGCGCGGAAGCAGGACTTCAGCGCCGACTGCGACATGTGGAAGCTGTTTGACAGCTCCTCGAGCGTTATGCGCCTGTCCATGTTCGCGGAAAGATACGCGCCGATGCGCTTTGCAAGCTCGACCTGAGTGTTGGATATCCTGCGCTCGGCAAGGGCGGAGCTGTCCAGCTCCATTGCGCTCAAAAACAGCAGAAGCTCAAGGATCTTGACCTTGAAATAGCCCTTGCGGATGCTCTCGGGCACGCTGTAAAGCTCGGAGAAGATGTGCTCGATCGCCTGCGACGAGCGCGCAACGAAGCACTGCCCCTGCGGACAGAATTTTTCGCGCAGCGCATCCGGCTGAACGTTGACGTCGGCCAAAAAGCAGGACAGGCAGCGCGGCGCGTCCTTGCCGTTTATGCGTATCGTCACGCCCTCGTAGCTCCCGGTCGGGAAGCTTGAATGGGATATCGCCCCGTCGGAAAGGCTTATGGACAGGTCGCCCGGCGCGAGGTAGAAAAAGTCCGCGCCGATCCTGCACTCCATACGCCCCGAGCGGCAGTGGTGGATCTCGAGCAGCGCCTTGCCCTCCTCGGGGCGGAAGTCGTGCTCACAAAGGCTTATGTCGTTGTAGATAAGCTCGATGCCGGGGAAAACGTTGTAGCTTGTAACGCGGTAGCTGCCCTCGGCGCCGGAGTATGCCTCAGTTTTGCTTTGCATCGTGGATATCCGCTTTCATCAGAGTGTAAACGCCAAGATCGTTTATCGTCTTGCGCAGGGTGTCCTCATCGACGGGGGCTTTCATGAGAACATCCACCCGGCCCGCGCCGGAGTTTGCCTTTGCCCACACGCCGTCGATGGCGTTGAGGGCGTTTTCAACGCGCGTTTCGCAGGCCGCGCACATCATGCCGTCAACGGTGAGGGTCGCAGCGTAGGGATAGTGCGCCTTGTTTTTATCCGCTACCTTCACCTTTTTGGCCGTATCGCCGCCCGCTCCGCAGCAGCCGGCTGCGAGCTTTTTTGCGTAGCTTTTGATCACAAGCACGGCAAAAGCTATGAGAATAATACCGAAAATAACGTATTGCATAAATATCACTCCATATTCTTCAGTGCCTGCGCCAAGGGGATCTTTCCAAGGCGTTTTGTTTGTATGAGATGAACGACGAAATATGTCGCAGCGCCCAGGCCGAGCATCTCCGGCCATATCCACGGCGCGATATAGAACGTGAGCCAGCCGCTCATTTCGTGCATGTAGTAGTAAAACAGCCATTTCATGACGAGCGCCGAGATCGGGATCGTCACGATGAGCGACACGCCGACGGCGATGGCCGTTGCCGAGTTATAAAGCGAGCTTATCTCGCGCGGCGTGTAGCCGAGGATATTGAGCATGGATATGCTCTGCGCGTTTTTCTCGATTATCATTTTCGAGAGCAGATACACCAAAAGCATATACAGCGCAAGCGAAAATCCGCACATGAGGGGGAACATGAGTCCCATAGAATCGGTCAGCTGATCGGCGATAACGGTGAGATCGTGCTCGGTGATGACGGTGGACACGGCCTCGGGGTCGAGGTCTGTGAGCCTTTCGTTTGAAAAATAGCCGTTAAAAAAGCGCAGATCGAGGTCAAAGGTCTCGTTAAAGCTCGTTTTGTCCATGAAAACGGCAAGCCCGGCGGCGTAGTCGGCGGCGCCGAACACGTTGAAGGAATACTCCTTATCGCCGTATTTTTCGTGCAGCGTTATCTTATCGCCGACGGAAAGGCCGTACTTTTCCAAAAAGCCCTCGGATACGAGGATATTATCCCTGCTCGCCGGAAGATAGGAAAAACCGGCGTATTTTGAGTCTGCCTTTACGCCGTAAACGCTGATCTCCTCATTGTCGCCGTATTCAAGCGAGGCAAGGCAGAACGGCTCTGCGCTTTCGTTTTCCGTCAGCGTCGGCGTCTTGAGGATATACTGATAGCCGGCAAGCTTTGTTTCGAGCACCTCTGTCTTGAAATTATCCAGCACCGGCGGCATGATAAGGCCGAACAGCAGCAGGATGTTTGCAAACAGGATGCCGATAAACAGCGTTATGTAGGCGCTGCGGTTCTGCAAAATCACGCGCTTGCGGAAGCGCTCGGTTATGCCGCCGGACTTGAGGCGCGGAACGAACTGCTTTTTTCGCACGCGCAGATCATGACGCAGAAAGCTCTGCACCGGCAGGCGCATCACGCGCCAAAGCACGAGGTAAACCGTCAGCGCGATGAGCACGCAGGGAACGAGCGTTGTTTTCACAAACGCCTCGGCGCTCCAGACGGTAACGTAGGTCGGAAGCGAATAGCTGTGGTAATACATCGCCGCGCACACGTTTTTAAACACCGTGTAGCCGAGCACGTTGCCGATCACGGCGGCTATGAGCGTGACGATAATGGGCATCGTCATGTAATGGCGGATAAGCTCGCCCCTTGTGTAGCCCGAGGCAAGCAGCGTTCCGACAGTGCCGGACTCCTGCTCGATCGTCGAGCGCGTGGTTATCGCAAACACAAAGCCGAGAATGACGATCACGACATACAAAAGCGTCGTCATCATCGCCTTATCGCCGCCCATATCCTCGCCGGTGAAGCTTATCGCCTGGTTTTCGTTTCTCTCGACGATATCGCTTATGCCGCAGTCGGCAGCGAGAATATCGCCAAGCTCGTCGGATTTATCGCGGCACTGCTCATCGCTGAGCGTTTTGTCGTTATTGAGCCATGCGTAGCACAGGTGAATGTTTTCGTCAATTTCGTCGAAGGTCTCGGGCGTCACGACGGCAACGCAGAATTTATTTGCGTCGAGCATCATGTCGGTGTTGTTTTTAAACAGCGCCGAATAGTCCGACAGCGCGACCGCGCCCGTTATTTTAAGCCCGGCAAGCTCATCGCCGATCGCAAGGCCGTTATTTTCAAGATACAGCCTGTCGGCGGCTATCTCGCCCTTATTCTCGGGCAGGCGGCCCTCGAGCACGTCGGCCTTATTTACCTCGCTGCGGTTTTTGAAAATGCGCACGGTGTTTTCGTTATCGAGCGTTGCTTCCTTGTAAAAAAGCTCATGCACCGAAACGCCGGCGGCTTCAAGCCTCGCTCTCGTCCCGCCCGGCAGCTTATCCTCAAGGATGAAGTGGCCGCTTTCGATATCGTATTTTTCAAAGCTTGCGTCATATGCCCTGACCATGCTGCCGTCGGCTACGAGGAAGCCCGAGATAAAGCCCGTTGTGAGCATCAAAAACAGAAACAGGGCGATGTATTTGCCGATATCCTGCCGCAGCTCGCGCAGCAGACGGCGGCTTAGTGGATTTTTCAAGCGTCCGCGCCCCCCCTTACCAGTCAAGCTGCATTGCGCCGAGCTTCTCGCGGTTTACTTCATCCGAGCGTATCATACCGTCGCGCAGGCGGATAACGCGGTCGGCCATGCGCTTTATGGCGTCGTTATGCGTGACAAGGATAACGGTGTTGCCGTATTTTTTGTTCACGCGCTCGATGAGGTCGAGTATCTCCTTGGAGGTCTTGTAGTCAAGCGCGCCCGTCGGCTCGTCGCACAGCAGGATGTCGGGGTTTTTGATTATCGCCCTGCCGATGGCGGTGCGCTGCTGCTGGCCGCCGGAAAGCTGCGAGGGCACCTTGTCCCGGTGCTCCCACAGGCCGAGCGTTTTGAGGATATCCTCCGTCGGCAGGGGCTTGTCGGCAAGATACGCGCCGACCTCGATGTTTTCCTTGACCGTCAGGTTCGGGATGAGGTTATACGACTGGAAAACATAGCCCAGGTGCTTGCGGCGATACAGCGAAAGCTCCCTTTGGCTCATCGCGGCGATCTTCTGTCCGCCGATGCCGATGCTGCCCGAGTCGGCCGTTTCGATGCCGCCGATTATATTCAGAAGCGTCGATTTGCCGGAGCCTGACGGTCCCAGCAAGACGCATATATGTCCTTTTTCAATGCCGCAGCTTATGCCGCGGAGTACCTCGCAGCGGCTGTCTCCGCTGCCGAAGGATTTATGAAGATCACGGATCTCAAGATACATTAAGTGTCCCTTCCGCGCCGCATCGGGCGCACAGCTCCTCGAGCACCTGCTCGTCAAGCTCCGCCACAAGGGCGCATGCTGCATTTTTTATGTCTGCCGCAGGCGGCAGGGTGCGCGCGAGAGTCGCGGCAACGGCGCTGTAATAGCGCCTGTACTTCTGCGTAAGCTCAACTCCGTAGCCTGTCAGGTGCGCTATGCCAAGCTCATCCTTCGTCAGGATCTCGGCTTCTTTTAAATTGTTGAGCATCGTGTGCGCACTCGGTTTTTTGATGTTGAGATATCGCGCAACGTCGGTCGTCCGTATTCCGCCGGCGCCCTTGAGCGCATCGAGGGCGAGAAGATATCGGATCACCGAGGCGGAAACCGCAAGCTTGGGGTTAGTCATTGCTTACTCCTGTTTGTAAAACCGGGAGGTGCAGAAGGGAATCACTGCACCTCCCGTCAGAATTTTAGGTGTTCTGATGCTTCAGGTTTTTAACATCCCTGAGGGCGCTGCCGCCGCAGCCCGATGAGCCGTGGCATTTTCCTGCCATGGCACAGGCTCCGCAGCCGCCGCATTTTGCGCCGCAGGAGGATATGCCTGCCTTCTTATCCCTGACGATCGACCGGATTATGAGCGCCACGATGACGATAAGTCCGGCGGTTATCAGTATAGTTCCGATATTTTCAGCCAACCATTCCAGCATTGCTTATTCCTCCTTTGAAAATTATTCGTTAAGTTATGTTGCTTATTTTACGCTTGCAGTGGCTTCCTTGGTGCTGAGGGTCTCGGCTTCCTTGTAGGGACGGAAGAGCATGTAGATCATAAGTGCCAGGATCACGACTGCGAAGATCAGGCCGATGACGTTGGTCTTGCCGACGAAAACGCTGCCGAACTGATTGATCATCAGGGCGATGCAGTAAGCAAAGCCGCACTGATAGCCGATCGCAAACCAGGTCCAGCCACGGTTGTTCATCTCGCGCTTGATCGCGCCGATAGCTGCAAAGCAGGGAGCGCACAGGAGGTTGAACACGAGGAAGGAGTAGCCGGTTATGCCGGTGAAGGCTGCTGCGATGTTCTGGTAAACGGTGCCGTCGCCGCCGCCGTAGAGGATGCCGAGAGTGCCGACGATGTTCTCCTTTGCGACAAGGCCGGTGATGGATGCGACAGTTGCCTGCCAGTTGCCCCAGCCGAGCGGGCTGAAGATCCAGGCGATGGCGTTGCCGATCTTTGCGAGGATGGAGGAGTCGATCTGATCCTCGGAGAGCATCTGGAACGAGCCGTCGACCCAGCCGAAGTAGGTGGTGAACCATACGAAGATGGTCGAGAGCAGGATGATGGTGCCTGCCTTCTTGATGAAGGACCAGCCGCGCTCCCACATGGAGCGGAGAACGTTGCCAAGGGTGGGCATGTGGTATGCCGGAAGCTCCATAACGAAGGGAGCCGGGTCGCCTGCAAAGCGCTTTGTCTTCTTGAGCATGATGCCCGAGCAGATGATAGCCGCCATGCCGATGAAGTATGCGGAGGTGGATACCCATGCGCTGCCGCCGAACAGTGCGCCGGCGATCATTGCGATGAACGGAACCTTTGCGCCGCAGGGGATAAAGGTGGTGGTCATGATCGTCATGCGGCGGTCACGCTCGTTTTCGATGGTGCGGGAAGCCATGACACCCGGAACGCCGCAGCCGACGCCGATGAGCATGGGGATGAAGCTCTTGCCGGAGAGGCCGAATTTGCGGAACACACGGTCAAGAACGAAGGCGATACGCGCCATGTAGCCGCAGGCCTCGAGGAAGGCGAGCATGAGGAACAGGACGAGCATCTGGGGAACGAAGCCGAGGACCGCGCCGACACCGGCCACGATACCGTCGTTGATAAGGCCGCTGAGCCAGGGTGCTGCGTTTGCTGCGTCAAGGCCGTCGCCTACGAGAACGGGGATGCCCGGTACCCATACGCCGTAGTCGGCCGGGTCGGGAGCGTCAAAGCCGTTTTTCTCAAGGTAAGCCACCGCGTCGACATAGGTCATCTGGACAACGTCGTCCATCTTATCCGCACCTTCGGGAAGTGCGTCATAGTAAGCGGTCATGGTGTTTATCGCGAGGGTCTCCTCGTCCTCGACATCGACCGTCGCCGTCTTGCCGGTGGTCTTGAAGGCCTTCATATCGGCAAGCAGTGCGTCTGCATCGAAGTCGTCTGCTTCAACGTCTATATCCTCGCCGAGGAATGCGCTGACTGCCTGTATAGCTGCGGTGTATTCGTCGTTTGTGTCGTTGTAGTCGGCAGAGCCGATGCCCAGCAGGTGCCAGCCGTCGCCGAACACGCCGTCGTTTGCCCAGTCGGTTGCAGGTGCGCCGACGGCGACCATTGCGACCCAGTAGACAAGGAACATGACTACCGCGAAGATCGGCAGGCCCAGCCAACGGTTGGTGACGATCTTATCTATCTTGTCGGAAGCGGTGAGCTTGCCGGCGTTTTTCTTTTTGTAGCACGCCTTGATGATGGATGCTATGTAGAGGTATCTCTCGTTTGTGATGATGCTCTCGGCATCGTCGTCAAGCTCTTCCTCGGCGGCCTTGATGTCCGCGTCGATGTGCTGCATGATCTCGGGCTTGATGGCAAGCTTTGCAAGAACCTTGTCGTCGTGCTCGAAGATCTTTATCGCGTACCAGCGCTGCTGCTCCTCGGGCAGCTCGTGCAGGACGGCCTCCTCGATGTGAGCGATGGCGTGCTCGACAACGCCGGAGAATGAATGCATGGGGATGGTCTTGCCGTTTTTCGCGGCATCAACGGCAGCCGCGGCGGCCTCGGAAACGCCGTCGCCCTTGAGCGCGGAGATCTCCATGACCTTGCAGCCGAGCTGACGGGACAGCTCCTTGATGTTTATAACGTCGCCGTTCTTGCGCACGATATCCATCATGTTGACCGCAACGACAACGGGGATGCCAAGCTCGGTGAGCTGAGTGGTCAGATAAAGGTTACGCTCGAGGTTGGTGCCGTCGATGATGTTGAGTATCGCATCGGGGCGCTCGCCGAGCAGGAAGTTACGCGCGACGACCTCCTCAAGGGTGTACGGGGAAAGCGAATAGATGCCCGGAAGGTCAACGACCGTTACGCCGTCAAACTTCTTGAGCTTGCCTTCCTTCTTCTCAACGGTGACGCCGGGCCAGTTGCCTACAAACTGGTTCGAGCCGGTCAGCGCGTTGAACAGCGTGGTCTTACCACAGTTCGGGTTGCCCGCAAGGGCAATTTTAATGTTCTTTTCCATTATTCCACCTCGATCTTTTCTGCATCTGCCTTGCGCAGAGAAAGCTCATAGCCGCGGACGGTGAGCTCAATGGGATCGCCCAGGGGAGCGACCTTGCGGACATAGACCTCGGCGCCCTTGGTAATTCCCATGTCCATGATGCGGCGCTTTATCGCGCCCTCGCCATGGAGCTTCTTGACGGTCACGGTCTCGCCGATCTTAACGTCTCTCAGAGTCTTCATGTTTCTGCTCCTCACACATATATTTTCTGAGCCATTTCCGCGCTAATTGCGATCCTGGCTTCTTTTACCTTGACGATGACATTCTCGCCAACGGCAGTTAAGACTTTTACATCGCCCCCGACGACAAAGCCGAGGTTTTCGAGGTGCTTCTTCACCTCAGGCTTGCCGGCGATACGCTGGATGGTGTTATCCTCGCCGACTGCCGCTAATGTTAAAGGCATCATTCTATATCCTTTCTCCTTTTTGATTAGCGTCTGCTAACCGTGGGGCTAAATCAAAGTTAGCTCTCGCTAACTGCCATGAATAATAGCACTTATTTTGCCATTGTCAAGCCCCTGTCACAAGGTTTGGTGACTTGCACAATTAGTTAGCGTTTGCTAACCGCCAAAATTGTGCATAATATCCCACTCGCCTTGTAGGGATTAAGTCTTTCCTTGAATTTATTTAAGTGTTGTGCTATATTTTATATTGTATTATTGTAAGCATTGGAGAAGATCAAATGAATTTGCAGGAATCGGGTGAGATGTATCTCGAAACGATATATATTTTGTCCCAAAAGTATAAGGATGTGCGCGCGATAGACGTCGGCGAGTACATGGGTTATTCCAAGCCGAGCGTCAGCCGTGCGGTCGGGCTGCTCAAAAGCGGCGGCTATCTCGTTTCCGACGAGCTGGGGCATCTGAGCCTCACCGAGTCCGGCGTCGAGGTCGCGGCGAAGATCTACGAGCGCCACACGCTGCTGACCCGATATCTCGAGATGCTCGGCGTCAGCGCCGAGACCGCGGCCGAGGATGCGTGCAAGATGGAACACATTATAAGCGACGAGTCGTTCCACGCAATAAAGGAGCATGTCTCGGCAATGGAAAAAATGCGCCCGGCGGACTAACTTTGCCCGTTTGGAGCCGGAGAGAGCCGTTTTGGAGTCGAAATCCTATCGCAGAAGTAGTAAATTAAAATCACAAAAAGCCTCCATCAATATGTGATAAGCCCCCGGCGGCGGTTCAGGACGCCGTCGGGAAAAAATCAACACAGTGCGAGCTTTTGTTCACATCTACACCTCTCTTCTTTAATTATGGAAAAAACACGAACGACCATAGTCGTTCGTGTTTTTTTAGTGGCGCATTGGGGCACCTACGGATACGCATATTGCGGTAGCCCGGTGTCGAGGGTGCGTGCAAAACCATGGCTGCCTCGCACAACGTGAATGCGGCAAAGGCTTTTGTTGCCCGGTTCGAGGGCGCGGAGAAAACTGTGGCTGCCTCGCGCAACGTTGGTGCGTTGCTGAATTTTAGGACGCACCCTTGTATGGAACGGGCTTGCCCGTTCCGTTTGTTGTGACTTTGTCGGCACAAAAATCCATAGCCGTAGGGGCGATCATTGATCGCCCGTGTCGCGGTTTTGCCTGTACTAAAATCTATCGCTCGTAGGGAACGGATTTATCCGTTCCGCCTGTAACGGTTTTGACTGTACCCTCCGGTCGGGATACCGCAATAAACGTATCGGCACAATATAAATGCGCCTCTAAAAATGCGCCACTAAAAAAATGTAGCGGTTAGCACCGCAGATTTAATAACACCTCATCCGTCACCAAGGTGACACCTTCCCCTCAAGCTACGCAGGGGAAGCTTTTTAGTGGCGTATTTACGCTGATACCGATACATTTATTGCGGTATCCCGACCGGAAGCTACCGGCAAAACCGTGGCAAACGGAACGGATAAATCCGTTCCCTACAAGGGTGCAGCCTAATTTTGCACTAATATAGAACAACCTTGCGTAGTGCGACAGTTTCACGGTTTCGTCGGTAGTCTCGACACCGGGCCACCAGAGATAAATGTATCCGTAGGTGCGTCAATGCGCCACTAAAAAGGTGGATTTATCCGTTCCGTTTTTTACAGGATGCGCAGAAGCTCATCATATGTGCAGTTATAGATATCCTTCAGCTCGTCGAGGACGGAAATTCGGACGTTAAGCTCGCCTGACTCATACTTTGCGTAGGTCGTGCGGCCAATGTCGCAGCCGCGCCGCTGAAGCTCGGCGCACAGCTTCTCCTGCGACAGGCCATTAGCACAGCGCAATCTGCGCAAATTTTCTCCGATGTTGCGGTCGCGCCGCAGTTTTTGCTCCATCACATATCCCCCGATCCAGTGGCTTTTGACCAATATTGGTTGCAACTGAACAGAGTTTATGCTAAACTGTAAGCAAATATTGACCGCTATACTGGTCAAACGGCGTAAGGGGATGACTTTTTAGAGGCGCATTGGGGCACCTACGGATACATATTTCTCTGGTCGCCCGGTATCGAAGCTGCGTCGGAAGCCATTACGTTTCGCGTACCATAAGGTAACGCAGTCGTAGGGGCGAGCATTGCTCGCCCGTTTGCCGCGGTTTCGTCGGAAGTTTCCAGTCGTGCTGACGCAATAACCGTATTGGCAATTATTCACTATTAATTATTCATTATTCATTGGGACGGTCACAGACCGTCCCCTTTTTGCCTTCCCCTGCGGAGCTTGAGGGAAAGGTGTCACCTTTGGTGACGGATGAGGTGTCATTAAATCTGCGGTGCTAACCGCCACATTATTGAACCGGGCGAGCAATGCTCGCCCCTACGGCTATAGATTTTGGTGCAGGCAAAACCGATACATATTGAAACAATGTAGCGCCTACGGCGCGGATATAATTACACCTCATCTGCCGCAAGCGGCATCTTCCCCTCAAGCTCCGCAAGGGGAAGACAATGGGGTGCGCTGCAAACTTTAACACCGCACCAACGTTGCGCGAAACTCTACGGTTTCCTCAATTATTCCGAACCGGGCTACAAAATCCTTTGCCGCATTCACGTTGCGCGAAGCGCTACGGTTTCCACCATTGTCTCGAACCGGGCTACCGCAAAACGCAGCAACGTACTAACGTTACGCGAAGCAAAAACGGTTTCCTCCGCAACTTCGATACCGGGACACCGCAATAACCGTATCGGTAGGTGCGTCAATGCGCCACTAAAAAGGTGGAGGGGTAGTAGTGGGCGAGGATCTCGCGGTAGTCGGAACCGGAGCGCGCCATGGCGTTCGCGCCGTACTGGCTCATGCCGACGCCGTGGCCGTAGCCGTGGACGGTGAAGGTGAAGCAGCCGTCGGCGTGGGTAAGCTCAAAATCGGTCGAGCGCAGCTTGAACAGCGAGCGCAGCTCGCTGCCGGTGAACGAAACGCCGCCGATAACAATGCTCGCAACGCGGCCGGACGCCGTGCGAGTCGTCTCGCCGAGCCAGGAGCCTGCGTCGCCGGTCATGTCCGCCTCGGGCTTGAGATATAATATCGTGTCGCGAAAATCAAGGTCGGAGTTCACGACGGTGCTTTGGAAATTCGGCACGGAGTCGCCGGTCTCGGGCGAGGAAACGCTTTTCAGATACGGCACATCCGACCAGATCGCGCCTGCGTCCTCGGTCGCGCCGTCGGAGGATGAGTGGAACGCCGCGAGCGCGGGCTTTCCGTCATAGCTGAGGTACTCGCCGTCGGTCGCCCTGACCGCAGCGCTTATCTTTTCGCTGTACTGTGCGTACTTGTCCCCCCAGCTTGCTTTTAATTGCTCGGGGGTGAGATATGCCTGACAGCAGGCGGAGTCGGCGCAGATATCCGCGCCCTCGTGCTTGGGCGAGGCAAGCGCACGCTGAAGATAGCTGCGCGCCGCGACAGACTGCGCCTTGAGCGCCTCCGGCTCGAACGACACCGGCATCTCGGCAGCGACAACGCCCGTGAGATAGTCGAAAACGCCGATCTCGACGACAGTATCGCCCGAGAGCAGGCGTATGCTTCGGCTTTCGTCGGGCTCGAGCTTTTCGGCAGCCTTGTCCGGCACGGAGGACGGCTGCGGCGCTGTTTCCCGAACGGGAAAAAGCCGCGGCAAGGCCATGACGACAAGCGTCATGAAAAGCGCGGCGCAGACTATTCTTTTCATCCGGCATCACCCTTTCATCTTGACTGTTTGAGAAAATGAGTATAAAATTAATCTGATATAAATTTATTCTAACAGGATTGATACTATGCTTAAAAACAACAGCAAGGCCAACGACGCACTGATAATGCTGTGCTATACCTGTGCGTTCGGCGCGTTCGGCGCGTTTTTCCGATGGCTGCAAATGCAGGTCGCGCGCGACACGGAAACGGGCATGATAAACCCCAGCATCCTCAACATTCTGCTGCCGCTTTTGATCGTCGCCGCCGCCGTTGTGCTGTGGCTGCGGACAAGGAAGCTCACAGACGATCAGACCGTGTTCCCGACCGGGATGAGCGAGGCGCTGCGCGGCCTTTCCATACTATACATAATATTCGCTTGGATCATCGCGGCGCTCGCCGTGCTCGGCGGAATCATGACCATTGTCGAGACATCGCTTGACAGTCTGCGCACGATGTATGTCCTTGTCGCAGTTCTGGGCATGCTCAGCGGCCTGAGCTTTCCGCTCATCTGCAGCGCCTCGCGGAGTCACTATTCGCCGAGCCTTGTGAGCATTTTCATGGCGCTGCCCATCCTGATGTACTGCGTGTGGCTCATAGCAAGCTACCGGTCAAACGCAAACAACCCCAACGTCTGGATGTTCGCGATCGAGATCCTCGCTATCTGCTGCGCGATACTTGCGCTGTTCTATGTCGCAGGCTACGCTTTCGGCAGACCCGATCCGCACAAGGCCTGCTATCTGAGCCTCTTGGGCGCATTCATGTGCATAACAACGCTGGCCGACAGCCGCCATATGGGACTTGAGCTTATTATTCTCGCAACGGTCGGTATGCTGCTGATGTACAGCTGGCTTATAATCAAAAACCGCTGTGCAAAGGAAGACCTTCCGCCGGAGGCCGAAAAGATCGCATCTCCCGAGCCGGAGACCAAATCCGACGACGAGGCCGAGGACACGGTAATCGAGCCGGGCCCCGATGAGGCCGCTCCCGAGCCGACCATTGAGGCGCCCGTCCGAAAGGCTAAACCGCAATCGGCGGATGACGAGGTCGAGGAGATCATTAAGGAATACAACAAAGAATAGAATTCAACTAAGCAGGTATTAAAAATTTTAATACCTGCTTTAATTATAGTATCGCTTATAAGGTGAAAATCGCGTTAATTTTATAACAAATTTCTTGACAAAAGCGGATACTTTTGTATAATTATTTTTGGCTAAATAGAAGTATAATCGGAGGATCACCCCCATGAGAGGAATGGAGACCGGCAAAACCAGGATAAGGCACGAGGTTTTCACTGAAATCGCGCGCATGGCATACGAGGGAGGAGACTACGCGCAGAGGCTTGAAGAGCTTCCGTACAAGATCTGTCCGGGCGACCCCGATGAGATAGGCCCGTTCAGGAACAATCTGCTCATCGAGCGTGCCGTTGTCGGAGAAAGACTGCGCCTCGCAATGGGTTTGCCGATGCGCAAGCTCGGCGTGCATAACAATATTTCCGACAGAGTCGAGGAGACCGTCATTGCCGAGAAATATTACGAGCCGCCGCTTATAAACGTCATCAAATTCGCGTGCAACCGCTGCCCGGATAACATCATCAAGGTCACAAACGGCTGTCAGGGCTGCATCGAGCACCCCTGCATCGAGATATGCCCCAAAAAGGCGATCAGCAAGGTAGACGGACATGCACATATCGACCCCGACAAGTGCGTGCGCTGCGGCAGATGTATGGACGCTTGCTCTTTCTCGGCGATCATCCGTCAGGAGCGCCCCTGCAAAAAGGCCTGCGGCATTGCGGCCATCGGCAAGGACGAGCTCGGCCGCGCGGCGATAGATTATAAAAAATGCACCTCCTGCGGACAGTGCCTTGTAAACTGCCCGTTCGGTGCGATAAGCGACAAAAGCCAGATCTTCCAGACCATCATGGCAATAAAAAGCGGCGTGCCCGTCTATGTCGTGCTTGCGCCGGCCTTCGTCGGCCAGTTCGGCCCCGACGCAACGCCCGAGAAGATGACCGCATCCTTCAAGCGCCTGGGCTTCACCGACGTTTACGAGGCCGCCATCGGCGCGGATCTGTGCGTCATCGAGGAGGCTGCGGACTTCCTTGAGGAGGTCCCGTCCAAGCACCGCTTCATGGTAACATCCTGCTGTCCCTCGTGGAGCGACATGGTCAAAAAAATGTTCCCCGACATGGCCGAGAACATATCCGTCGCGATGACGCCCATGGTGCTCACCGCGCGCTTTGTAAAGAAAACTCACCCAGGCTGCAAGGTCGTTTTCGTCGGCCCCTGCGACGCGAAGAAGCTCGAGGCCAGCCGCCGCACCGTGCGCAGCGATGTTGACTTTGTCCTCACCTTTGAGGAGGTGCTCGGCATGTTCGCCGCCAAGGGCGTGGACAAGGAGTGCATCCCGGCCGAGGAGGCGCAGACGCTCTCCCAGGCAGGCTCGGACGCGCGCAAGTTCGCCGTTTCCGGCGGCGTTGCGCAGGCGGTCGTCAACGCTATCAAGTCCATCGACCCGACGCGCGAGGTCAAGATCGCAAAGGCCACCGGCCTGCACGAGTGCCGCAAGCTGCTGATGATGGCCCGCGACGGAAAGTACGACGGCTACCTTCTCGAGGGTATGGCGTGCCCGGGCGGCTGCGTCGCCGGTGCCGGCACGCTCCAGCCGATCGACAAATCCACTCGCGCGGTCGCAAAGTTCGCCGACTGCGCCGAGTACAGCTGCGCTTACGATACGCAGTACAAGGACTTCCTCCCTCTCATCGAAGAAAAGACTGTTTAGTGGCGATTTGACGCAGCTACCGATACATATATCTCCGGTTGCCCGGTTCGGGACAATGGAGTAAACCGTGGGTGCTACGCGTAACATGAGTGCGCTGCTGAGTTTTGCGGTGGCCCGGTTCGGGACTGCGGAGGAAACCGTAGGTGCTACGCAACCCGGTAGTCCAAGGTATGTTTTGCGGCAGCCCGGTTCGCGGGCGCAGTGGAAACCGTAGCGTTTCGCGTGACATGAATGCGGTATAGGGTCTTGTTACCCTGTATTAAAGGAGCAGGTAAAATAAAAACTGCATCGCACTGTTGTAGTGCGATGCAGTCAGGCTGTCGAAAAACTATGCTGCAAAAGAAAGATAATAGAGCAGCAGGGGAGCTCGAGGGGGCAAAGGCCCCACTCGAAATTGGATTACTAGCCATCAAAAACGCCTGATTTATCAGGCTTTTTGACGAGCGTAGCGAGATTTTTCGTGAAAAC
>CEAF01069597.1_pt1 | contig 25526 bp, 26 predicted proteins | sample 557431 | NCBI WGS metagenome assembly CEAF01 (sample SAMEA3182068, study PRJEB8094) | gut metagenome | biome: human; feature: gut; material: Stool; isolation source: human stools | place: Canada | collected 2013-11-18 | reverse complement strand
TGAAAGGGACTTTGCGCTCGTCGTTACTTATGTCTGACATAATAAGTAATATGTGGTTGAGCAATAACTTCCGGTATGGGAAGTTTGAGCAACTCATTTTATTATAACGAAATGTAGGATAAATTACAATCATTGCTTACATGTCAATGCACATTGCAATAGAGAACGATTTCTTATATAATGAGGCACAGAGAATAGCATATTTGAGGATATGTTTAGAACAGACACAAGATAATATTTATGGCAGGATACAGACGGAGAACAACGTTAGATTTGAGGTGGACATGGAGATAAAGCAATGGAGAATGCTGACAGGACAAAGCATATGTGTGCTATTGCTGCTGCTTGTCTTTTGTGTGATCTTTTCGAAGGAAATGCCGATAGATTCCATTTCCAAAGTGCAGGCGCAGGAGGCAAAAGAGTCTGTGCTATCAGAAAGTACACGGACGAGAGCACAGAAGTTGTCCGATCCGAAACAGGACGATGCATCAAAGAAATCACAGTATGTGATCGTCTTGGATGCGGGACATGGAGGCAAAGATGAGGGTGCTGTCAGCGATGATGGAAAACTGGAGGAAAAAGAGTATAATCTGGCGGTGGTAAAGGAAATTGCCAGGCTGCTTGAACAAAGTGGTGTTAAGGTATATTGTACGCGAACAACGGATCGTACAGTTTCCAAAAAGGCGAGGGTACGGCTTGCCAATAAACGGCAGGCAGACATGTTAGTGAGTGTACATTGCAACGCATCGGATGCAAGAAAGCATTTTGTGCGTGGCATAGAAGTGCTGTATTCCAAGCGGGATAATGGCGCCGGATATACCAATAAACAACTTGCGGCGAAGCTGCTCAAAAAGACTGTCGCAGCGACTGGGTTGCCTGCACGTGGTGTGATCCGCAGAGAAGATCTGTATTTGATGCATCATGCAAAAGTTCCGGCAGTTATTGTAGAAACAGGGTATCTGACCAACCCTTCCGATTGTTTATATATGCGGCAGGAAAAAGGAATAAGGCAGACCGCCTGGGGAATCTATCAGGCAGTGATGGAGACATTAGAGAAATATTAGAAAGATTAAGTAGAAATGGGACGTTTGTGTCCTTAATCTTAGAAAGGAATCAATAGATCATGAAAAAAATAATAGTAGCAACAGGAAATGAAGGCAAGATGGATGAGATCCGCCAGATCTTACAAGGAGAGAATATCCAATTTGTTTCCTTAAAAGACGAAAATTTGCAGGATGTAGAGATTATTGAGAATGGAAGCACCTTTGAGGAAAATGCGATCATCAAGGCGAGAACTATCTCAGACTTGACGGGACAGATGGTACTGGCAGATGATTCCGGACTGGAAGTAGATTATCTGCATGGAGAGCCGGGAATATATTCTGCACGTTATTTAGGAGAGGATACTTCCTATGATATTAAAAATAATCATATTATTGATCTGTTAGCCGGCGTACCGGATGATCAGCGTACAGCTCGATTTGTCTGCGTCATTGCCTGTGCTTTCCCGGATGGGCGGACAATCACGGTTCGTGGTGTGATCGAGGGACGTATTGGCTATGAGCAAAAGGGTGAAAATGGCTTTGGTTATGATCCGATCTTTTATGTGCCGGAATTTGGATGCACAACTGCTGAGTTGTCTCCAGAAGACAAAAATAAAGTGAGCCATAGAGGAAAAGCATTGACGGCAATGTATGAAGAATTAAAACGTGAAAACTGTTTGTAGAAGAAAGGAATAGTAGAATATTATGAAACGTTTTCTGATCTTTAGTGACAACCATGGAATTAATATATATCTAAAAGAAGTGCTTGATCAGATCGGCACCGATTTTGACGGTGTTGTTCAATTGGGTGACTGTCAGAATGCCGAGACAGAACAAGAGATCCGTAACATCTTTACCTGCCCGGTTTATATGGTGCGTGGTAATTGTGATGGTAAGAGTAAGCTTCCGGCAGCAGCTCTGATCGCACTGGGCGGCCATAAAGTATTTATAACGCATGGACACATTTACGGAGCAAGACCTTCCGTGCCGCTTATGACAGACATTGCCAAGGAAAATGGAGCAGACATTGTAATGTATGGCCACACCCATGTGCCATATCTGAAAAAGGTTTTTGGAGTTACAGTATTAAATCCGGGCAGTATTTCACTTCCGAGACAGGAGGATGGCAAAAAATCGTATGCGATCATGACGGTGGCGGATGATGAAAGTGTGGATTTCGAGATATGCTACCACAACGAATAGCAGGGAATTTTTGACTTTTTGGTGCGGTTACGGTATATTAATGACTTGGCATTGTTAATGAAGGTTTGAAGGAGAGGAAACAGAATATGAGTATGGAAAAAGAAACTGTTAATGACGGATTAGAGCAAAAGACAGATGATGTGACCGTTGAAACAGCGACAGAGCAGAAAGATGCGGCTGCAGCAGCGTCAGCAGAGCAGGGGGCAGTAGAAACACCGGTCAAAAAGAGCAAGAAAAAGTATATTATTGCTGCAGTGATCGCAGTATTATTGGTTGCAGTAGGAGCAGCCGCTGCAAACTACGATACATTGTCCAATTTTATTCGAAGCAAAGGCAGTCCGGAAAGTTACTATCGCTATATTGCCAAGAAAGATCGTGATAAAGCAGTAGATAAGGTAGTAAAGTCTTACAATGCAATGACAAAGTCGATCAAGTTAAATGATCAGCAGAAGAAATCAACGATCAAAGTAGAGGCTGGTGATGCGTTAAAGCCAATGCTTTCTTCGATTGGGCTGGAGTCTATGGAAATAGAGACGAATGTGAAAGCAAAGGACAAAGTTGCAACGTCGAAGTCTGTCCTCAAGGTAAACGGAAAAGATGCGTTGAGCTACAATCTTTATGCAGACTACAAAGATGGCAAGGTGTATATGCAGATACCGGAGCTCTCGGATGCTTATTTGGATTACAGCAACTTGGGAGATGTAGACGGACAGGTTAATTATGTCAAAGCAGCCGGTGCTGTCATGGATAAAGTACCGGATGGAGATACATTAGAAAATGTATTAACAACATATTCCGATATTGTATATGATAATCTTACCGGTGTGACTAAGAAGAATCAGACCGTCAAGGTAGAAGGGATCAGTAAAGAGTGTACTGTACTGACTGCCAAAGCCGACAGCAAAAAGGTATGTGATATTGCTGCGAAGATGGCAAAACAGTTAAAGAAAGATAAAGATATCAAGGCAATCATTGAAAAAGCGGACAAATCTGCCTATACACAGTTTAAGGACGGTGTAAGCGAGTTTGAAAAAGAACTGGCTGCGGAAGATGCTTCCAAGGAAAACATTAATTTAGAAGCTGCTTTGTATGTGGATAAGAGTGGTGAAGTTGTCGGAAGAACGTATTCTGCCAAGACAGAAGAAGGAAATACGATTGAGATCAGAAGCTTTTTGCCGAAGAAAGGCAACAAGTTCGGTTATGAGTTGAGTTTCGTTGTTGATAAGACAGAATATGCTAAATTATCCGGCAAGGGTGAGATGAAGTCCGGCAAAGTCAATGCAAAATTATATGCGAGCGTGGATGCCTCTTTGCTTGAGGATGTCAGCAAGGAATATATTACAGACGGTGAGAAATTCCTTTCTATCGAAGTAAAGGATATGGATGTTCAGGCGTTGGAAAAAGGCAGTTGCAAAGGTGAGATCATCATCAAAGCCGATGAAAACAAAATGCCGGCATTTGCGCTGTATTCCTTAGACTGGACGTTTGAAGGCGATACGAAGAAAGCGAGATCAGAGATCAAAGTACTTAGCGGCAGCAGTGCAATGGTTACGTTAAACATTGCTTCGGAGGATGGTGAAGATCCGAAGGTCAGCGCACCGGCAGCCGATGCTAAAATATATGATTTTGCAGATGAGAATGCGATCAATGAGTATGCCGAGAATATTGATCTGATTACATTCCTTACAACCTTAAAGCAGAATTGCGGGTTGGATCTTACCAGTTTACTGCTGGGCACGATGCAGTGATCAAGGGATGGTCTTGTCAGAAAAAGAGATGATGCAGGATTTTGATGATAGTATCTGCAAAAGAATTGCAGAAAACATCCATTAGAAATAAGACCTTCAAATTTTGTCGATCAAGATTTGAGGGTCTTTTCAAATAAAAAACGGGAATAGTTTTCGAAGAGAATCTGTGAAAGATGCATTGACAGAAAGGAGCAGTTCATGGAAATGCGATTACCACGGTCTGTTGTCGAGATCATCGACCGATTGGAAAGTCTGGGATATGAAGCGTATGCAGTGGGCGGATGTGTTCGTGACACATTGTTGGGAAGAGAGCCGGAGGATTGGGATATCACGACTTCGGCAAAACCGGAAGCCGTCAAAAAGGCGTTTGACAGGACGATTGATACGGGCATCGAGCACGGTACCGTTACTGTTATGAAAAATCATGTTGGCTACGAGGTGACGACATACCGTATTGATGGAGAATATGAAGATAATAGACATCCAAAGCAGGTTTCTTTTACCGGTAATCTCGTGGATGATCTGGAGCGGCGGGATTTTACGATCAATGCGATGGCATACAATCCGAAGACCGGACTGGTCGATGCGTTTGATGGTACCAGCGACCTAAAACGAAGAATCATTCGCTGTGTGGGAGATCCCGATAAGCGTTTTGATGAGGATGCACTGCGTATGCTGCGTGCTGTACGGTTTTCGGGACAGCTTCAGTTTACAATCGAGGAAAAAACAAGACAGGCGATCGTAGAGCGGGCAGAGCATTTGCAAAATATCAGCGCGGAGCGTATACGTGTGGAAATGACGAAGTTATTGATCTCAAAAGACTCCGGACAGCTTCGGGAAGTAGTTGATACAGGAATGACAGCATATTTTTTGCCGGAATTAGACCGCATGATGACCTTTGAACAGAAAAATCCGCACCATATTTATACCGTGGGTGAGCATAGTATAGTTAGTGTAGAGATCATGAATGATTTTCTGCGTCAGAAAAACGCCGAAGCGGTGGAAAGTCTGACTGAAACGACAGACAGAGTAGGGCATGATTCATTGCAGGAACGCTTAGGGATCATAGATGATCAGATTGATGACGGCACTTGGAATGACATGGAACAGGTGATTCGTGAGATCGTTCCGGCGTGTGACAAAAAGACACATCAGGTGCTTTGTCTCACAATGCTTCTGCATGATGTAGCCAAGCCGGACTGCGCCACGGAAGATGAGCAGGGAATACGACATTTCCATGGACATCCGGACAGTGGAGCAAAGTTGGCAGGACAGATCTTGCGTAGACTGACGTTTGATAATGATACGGTGAATCGGGTCAAGACGCTGATCAAGCATCATGATGAGCGTGTGCAGCCGCAAAAACGGCAGATCCGACGTGCGGCTGCACGGATTGGCAGAGAATTCATGCCACTTGTAACGTTAGTACAGTATGCGGATATTTTGGCGCAAAATCCAGACAAAGCGGGAGAAAAACTGCAGCGGGTGACAGCGGTATATCGACTATTTATGGAGATGGAACAGTTTCATCCGGCGCTTACCATCAAAGAGCTTGCCGTCACGGGGCGTGATATCATGACGGAATTGGGGGTTAAACCGGGCCCGCAGATCGGAGAGCTGTTACAGTATTTGCTGGAACAGGTGCTTGACCAGCCGGAACAAAATGACCGCGAGACACTTTTATCATTGGCAAAAGCGGCATATTCTGATAAAATAGAATGAAGTGTGTAAATTGATATAATAGAAAAGGGGAGCATTTATGGATATCAATATTCCATTTTATAAAATGTCTAAGGCGCAGAAAACGCAGCTATACATGGATAACCTGACGGTGATCTTTAACCCACAGGCATTATTCAGCGATGGAACTGCGTTTTACCGTAATCCGTCTGAGCCGGATTGCTTCGAAGAGGTACATCTCCGTTTTCGGACAGGGCGGGAAAACGTTGACGAGGTCATTTTAGTATTTGACGAGCAGCGCTACACGATGCAGAAAGTAGCCAACGACAAAATGTTTGACTATTACGAATATACGGTAAAACTTGGAGACAGCAGAGTAGAATACTACTTCGAAGTACATAGTGGACATATGGTATGTTATTTCAACAGCGTTGGTGTGTGCAGCAGCGTAGAAAATTATTATAACTTTTCCATTACACCATCGTTTCAGACCCCTGATTGGGCGAAAGGCGCCATTATTTATCAGATATTTGTCGATCGTTTTTACAATGGAGATCGCAGTAACGACGTGGAGACGGACGAATATTTTTACATCGGAGAGGGAACGCACAAAAATTCGGATTGGATGAAATATCCTCGCGAGATGGATGTGCGTGAATTTTACGGTGGTGATATCGCCGGCGTTATGCAGAAATTAGATTATTTACAGGATCTTGGTGTTGAGGCGATCTACCTCAATCCGATCTTTGTCTCTCCATCAAACCACAAATATGATATTCAAGACTATGATTATATTGACCCGCATTTTGGACGTATTGTCAAAAATGACGGCGAAAATCTACAGCGTGACGAAAATGGCAATCTGATCATTCACGATCCGGAGCATCCGAATAAAGATGCTACACGCTATATTTGCCGAGTGACGGATAAAGAAAATCTGGAAGCAAGTAATCAGCTTTTTATTGAATTTGTAGAGGAAGTACATCGCCGCGGAATGAAGGTCATACTCGATGGCGTATTTAACCATTGTGGATCCTTTAATAAATGGCTCGACCGTGAATGTATTTACGAAGATGCGCCTGGTTACGAAAAAGGTGCTTTCGTATCAAAAGACAGCCCATACCGCACATTCTTTAAGTTCCGCGAGGATACGTGGCCGTACAATGTTAATTATGACGGCTGGTGGGGACACGATACACTGCCAAAGCTCAATTATGAGGAATCCCCAAAGTTGTACGAATATATTATGCGGATCGCACGCAAATGGGTTTCACCACCTTATAATGTTGATGGATGGCGTTTGGACGTGGCAGCAGATTTGGGGCAGACCGCAGAGTACAACCATCATTTCTGGCACGAATTCCGCCGTAATGTAAAAGAAGCCAATCCGAATGCGATCGTGCTGGCAGAGCACTATGGTGATCCGACAGAATGGTTAAAGGGTGATCAGTGGGATACCGTGATGAACTACGATGCATTTATGGAACCGCTCACCTGGTTTTTGACCGGTGTGGAGAAACACAGCGATGAATACCGAGGAGATCTTATCGGGAATGCAGATGCTTTCTTTGGCTCCATGCGGCATTATATGACGAGATTTAATACGCAGTCTTTGCAGGTGGCGATGAATGAATTGTCCAATCATGACCACTCCCGTTTCCTGACACGAACCAACCATCAAGTTGGCCGTATCTCTTCGCGTGGAGCAGATGCTGCGAATGAAGGCGTTAATAAGAACCTGTTTCGAATGGCCGTATTAATGCAGATGACGTGGCCGGGTGCGCCGACCATTTATTATGGCGATGAGGCAGGACTTTGCGGATGGACAGATCCGGACAGCCGACGTGCGTATCCTTGGGGACACGAAGACGAAGAGCTGATCCAGTATCACAAAGAATTGATCCGTATCCACAAAGAACACCAGGTACTGCGAACCGGCTCTATTCTATTTTTGTTTGGGGAATATCAGTGCATTAGTTATGGTCGTTTTGACGACAATGAGCATATTGTGGTAGCAATTAATATCAGCCAGGATACAAGACATATGGAGATTCCGGTATGGCGCTTGGGTGTGACACAGCCAACCAGAATGGCACGTGTGATCCTTACCGATGCCGGCGGATTTTCCATAGAGACAAAGGTGTACCAGGTACAGTCCGGTAAATTGATCTTAGACTGCCCACCAGAGACGGCAGTGTTAGTCAAAGATATTGGAAACCTGTCGTGATCAGGTGAAACAACGGAAAGGAACATGAGATATCGTGAAACATAAATTGAGTGAGACGTGGCATCAATTTCGTGACTGGATGCATGGCAGAGGACGTAACATCATCATACTGGCAGTAATTGTCGGGGCAGTATGCATGATCGGAAATTACTGCTTCGTATGGCATGGCGGCGATCCGTTCTATCAACAGTCCGATGCGGCGCCAACAATGACACCGACTCCGGAGCCGCTGGATCAGACGATCGTGGGCGGGGATTCCCTGCAGGCGGCGCCGAGCGCGACACCGACCGCAAGTGCTGAGAGTGGGAAGTAAGGAAAAGTAAATAATAGTTGATCAGATTAGGATGTCAGAGGAATTCAGACCTTTTGACATCCTTTTTTTGTTATAAAGATTAGGGTGTCAAAAGGTCTGAATTTCCCTGACGGGCTATTTTCTCAAATCTTTGACTACAATATCTTCAAAAAAATATCTCCGTCATGAAAATGGACTTTTGACCCCCTAATCTTATAAAAGCAATGCGCAGGTTTTGTTTTAATGTGAAAATTTTTAAGAAACGAAGTGAACATACGGTGATAATATATCTATATTAAAAAAACGAAAAGACTAATGATATGTATTTTTAGAGAAATACATATACAAAGGAAATCTTAGAATGGAGGCGGGAAATGACATGGTTAACAGCTCGGAAAGGCTCTACCGGAATGAAAAAATGTGCTTTTTGTAAACACTATTTTGATCCAACTTTCGAGGTGATCGCCCCAAAAAGAGGGATGAAGGACGTGTGGGAGTATGAAAGAGGTGTTAAGAAACCGTGCTTGCTGAGAAACAATCGGGAAATGCAGTCGCAAATGACTTGCCCGAAGTTCGAGGTGAGAATTTAGAGCACAGATTTACAGTGGCAAATAATTATATACTAGGGGGAATGAATTATGGCATTGTTAATTGATCCGATTATAATAATTTTGCTGGTAGTTATTACACAATCTGGACATATACCCATTGCACTTAAAGTGATATTGTGCATTGTTCTGGCATGTGTTGGAACTATTATGGGTATTTGTATGTTTCGGGGTGGCGGGGAATAGCAATTATTAACAGCAAACAGGAGGTGAGCATCATGGATACAAGTGCAAATAAGGAACTAGTGTGCATGCTTTTGCAAGGTATTGCAAGCAAATTGCCAGAAGAACATCAGTCATTAGTTGCAACTGCTGAGACAGCTATTCGAGGAAAAGAAGCTCCAGTAGATGAAATAGTAGAAGAAATATGCAGTGATGATGAGGTGGCAATAAAAGATGGATTTGCAACCTTTTGCGAATTTGTAGGAATTTCTGAGGAAGATATTTCTCTAGATGAAATTACAGCGGCATTTCAAGGCGAAATGAAAGTAGTGGTAAAAGCGGTTGGGATGGTGTTTGAATGTATTGATAAAGATTTTAAGATTACGCAAAACGAAATTTTGGAAGTTTACAAGCAAAATGCTCATTTAGCGATGAGCGATGTGCTATCTATTTGTGATCACTTTGAAAAAAGTGCAATACAATCCGATACGCCTTTTACTTTGGAAGACAAGAAAGTCTTAGATAAAGATTTTGGCACAAGAATACGTAATTTGGAGACGCAAATGAAAGAAATTGTACAATATTGTGAAAAGAATTTTCCAGAAAAACTTAGTGTAAAAAATGCAATAGACTATTTATTACATGCGATGAAAAGCAAAGTGGACATAATGGATGATAAAGTATCTCTTTTGAAAGAGATGCTGGAGAGTTATTGTAAGGGAGTTGCAAAATTTATTGAACTGGAGTTGTTGTATTTAAATGATTTTAGCAGAACACGATATGAGATTGGTAAAAGAAAAGACTTTCTACAATCATGTTTTGCAATTGGTGGGAGAAACAGGATATATACCTACACAGAGGAGCCGTATTGGATAGATAGACCTAAGAAGATATATGATGTTTTGTGTGGTGTAGAAAATCAATTACAAGGTGAAAATGTGTTTTTGTTAGAACACAAAGGAGAGGAGAGATGATTTATGGCAAACAGACAGGATTTTAAGCGGCTTGAAGACGGAGGAAAGGCGGGGGTGTTTGTTGGAGTACTTGCAGCAGGAGCGGCACTTGGGAAAGGGATTCTTAAGATAATTCAACAACAAACAGGTGAGGAAATTAAGAAGTCTAACATAGAAAACTATGATCGACAAGGCTGGCTCTATAAACTTACGCATAAGCGACCTGAATAAAAATTTGAATTAGTTACGGCATAAGGAGATGGTAGACATGTCATATTTGATGGAGGCAGAAGAGAAAATCTCCAAAAAACGAGATATTGTCAGGCAATCGATAGAATCTTGTACGCTGAGTTCTTCTTATCAGGCATATTATTATGATAATTTGCCTGATAAGGTATTTTATAAAGCGAAGAAGAATTACGCAGGGAATGTTTGTAAAGAGGATGTTTTAGGCTTGATTGATGTTTCGGTATTTGGAAGTGGAAAGATAGGACTGCTGTTATCAGTTGAGGGAATATATTATCGTAAATCTTTAAGAAGTGTAGCTGAGTATATTGCATATAAGGATATCGCAAAAGATAAGGATATTGTTGCAAGAAAACTTGGAGATGTATGTAATGCAAAAAAACTGTCCGAAATGGTGAAAAAAATAATGGCAGTTGATAGGTATACGCCTGATGAATTGATTGATAAGATTAATGACACAGTAACTCAGACGGATATAGTCGTTCATAGGGTAAAGGAAACAGCTGAAACAGTAATGAATGTACTAGAATGTTGGATGTCAAAATAAACAGAATATGACCTGATAGTTACTATATTGCGAAGAGAAATGAGGTGTGAGATTGTGTTTTATAAAAATACAAGAAAACAATCGGCATATGATTTGCAAAATATAAAGACACAGACTATGCGGCAGTTTCAAAAAAATATGCAAGAGCTTAGTTGCCTTCAAAAAGCTTGTCAAACTGCTATGAATATTATGAGTCAAGCGGAAATTTTGCAGGGGCGCATATCCGGAACACCACAAAAATTTTTTTTCAATGACTTTGACTTGACACCTATGTTACAGGAGAGGTTAAAGTCGCTTGAAGGTAGGAATGAAGAGAAATATTCTAACAAACGTGCGAGTATCGAAAATTGCAAAGAAATTTTAGAACTACAAAAACGATGTGAGGAAATGAAAGAGCAGGCGGTATTGATACAGAAAAAAACGAAAAAGATCGAAGCATTAAACACAAAGGTGTTTCAATACTTAAAAAAATTACAGACAACAGGTGTTACTAATTATCGCGAATGGACTGAGGCTCAAAAAAGCGATTTTAAGACTATGGTATATAGCATTCAAACATTGCAACAAGAGCTTAGGGGGGATGTTTGATGGAAAATAACATTTATGACATTAGCGACATGCATGATGATGCGATAAGTCTATGCGATAAATATGATTTTTTGGCGTCTGTGTGTATAGGTGGTTGTGCAGGTGCAATAGATGTTTTTTTTGTTGGAGAGCCTGGGTTTAGCAAATTAGGAAAAGCAACGGATAAAGCGATGGATAACATTGTGATGAGATTTGCCAAGGCGGTGGGATGGTCACCTAAAGATGGAAAGCAAGGCAATGTAGCATCTGCCATTGGTTTTTTGGAAAACAAATATCGTGTCAATTACGATCAGTCTCATACGGGTCAAGTGGGACGAAAATTTCAATTAACTCCGAAAAATCATCATTTAAAATCATTGGCACATTCACCGGATATTATTGGATTGTTTTTTTCTATATTAAACCAGTTTACCAATACATCAAGCTTTGTAAGTAATGGTAAATTGATTACTATTCAAAATAGCGATACACAATTTGAATTGCAGGGACATAATTTTATTTCTAGGTTATACTGTGGCTTCTGTAATTGGGTGGGACATATTATGTCTGACATTGCAGGAAGTTCCGGAAGTAGAGGGAAACAAGATTGCGGCAGGGGGATGGGTGTACCTGTGCCGTTTATGGAATTATTCCAGCTATGCGATTTTGGGAAACTAAGAGGTAAAAATGAAGAAACTACAACGCTTGCCAGAGTTATGGAAGAGGTTTTTGTAAATGGATATGATGCAAGATATGCTGTCGCCATGAGTATTCCGGTTGTGTTACAGGAGCTTATGATTAAAATATTTTGGACGATCAAGGCGAGATATTATAAGAAAAGACCATTGGCAGAATGTGTACCAAATAAATCTCATGGTGATTTACGGATTATGATCTTGGTGGGAAATGCTACATTATGTTTGCTTGATGGTGCGGATGCAGTAATTCGGTCTAAGGGGAATGCATTTTGTTGCATTATGAGAATGAATATCATTGCGTGGTATAGACTATTTGCATTGGTTCTAAGCGAGATCAAAATACGCTATGGGAAAGAATTTGCACACAAACTGTTACAATGCTGTAGGCGCTGGATGGGAGAAGACTTGCAAGGATACTATTCAGTGATCGATGCCTCAAATCATGAATTGAAGAGAACTTTTAACACATTTTTAGAACAGCAACTGAAAGAATATAAATCATTTTTGAATGATTTGTATGGTTATTCGATCTTGAATGAAGGCTCACAAGATGCAGTCGCTGTTGCTGCAGGAATGGCAAGAAAGGCAGGAGTACCCGAATCGGATATTTATATGGTGGACGATTTGGATGCGTACTTTAGAAATCGTGAGTAAATATAAAAGAAAGGATGCGGTGAGATATGAAAAAAGGAAATAAAACAAGCTTTAAGAAATGGAAAAAGAAGTGGAAGAGACGATTTCGTATAATGAAGTTGTTTAAATCGCATATTGGTAAGATTTTGCCAGTCATCCTTTTGATTGTTTGTAGAAAATTACTTAGGGAAGTGAACAAATGGCAAATAGTGTAAAAACAGTATTAGAGGAAATTGGAGATACATTAATTGCAGAAGGATATAATATATCTTTTGCATAAATCTGGAGGTGTTTTTCTTGGATTTACTTTTTGAAAGTAAGAGGGCATGGTTATTGCCATATTGCATCTTTTGCTGTTTAGCAATAGCTATCTCTCAATTTTGGTATGACAAAGACTGGCTGAGAACCATCTGTTTGATGATGGGAACAATGCTTAGTGGAATGGTTTTCTGCTTTATACTAATGGTTTTGTTTAGGTGGATAACCTGGGTAAGACGGATATTAGTAGTAATGTATATAGGTGCTACAGTATATGGATGGATAAATAACTATATAAAACGGTGGTATGTCATAATTCCTTCGTTTTTAATAATGAGTTTCTTTATGATGTGGAACTTAGGCGGAGTAAAGAACTGCATAATTGCTAGTGCGTATCGAGCAAAGCTAAACAATTTGATTTCTCGTGTTAATTCTGAATATGATAAGTATTCATCGGGAGTGGATAGATATAATGCTCGAAATGGACTTGGCTTTTTTAATAAGGTACGAAAAAAAAGAAAAGTTAATCTTGCTTGGTATGGATTTAATTCATCAGGTATAAATATGTTTGCTTTGGAAGATGCTGTGTTTGGTGTGAGTACATCGGTTTGGAAAACTAAAGTTGGCAAATTAAATAAAAAGATTAGTAGAATTTCAGATAAAAATGATGCAATATTTGCAGATGAAACTATCAGTGATGAACGTAGGCGATTTAACGATGTAAAGAAAATGAACAGAGAAATGGGATATTATAATCCAGATTATGATAAAATTTCTGTCGAGTTAGATAGCCAAAAGAAAAAAGGAATAAAAGCACAGAAAAAAATATTAAAAAAGAGAATATGAGGAGAATGGTATTATGGAAAATAATGAATATGAGATTGTGGAAAAAACAAATAAGAAGGGTATGACGATATCAAAGGGAGACAAGAGTATTGAAATGTCTCCAGAGGTATCAATGCAGATATGTACGCAGATGGCTACTTTAGGAACTCAGTTGATTTCTGAAGTAGGGGGCATAACTGTAGGTTATTTCAAAACACAAGCAACAATGTATTATGGAGAACTGAATACCTATATCAAAAATCAAACTTTGAAGAGCGACGAAAGAAAAATTATTTTAGGGCAATTTGAAAAATTGTCAAATGATTATTCAGAGTTGATTAAACAGACTGATGACAAAGAAAAGAAAGAAGAACTGTTTGATATGTATAAGCGTCTATCAGATATTCAAAGTACTCTCTATTTGGCGGCATTAAAGAGTGATAACGAAGGAAATGGAAGACCAGGAAGACCAGATGTATTGTCCGGTTTAAAAAATTTTTTCAAGAAAATAGATATTTTCTGAATTCAAAATGGAGGCTGTAAAAAAAGTCCTTGATCATGCAGTCATGAAAACTGCAGTGAGGACAGATTCGCTCTGATTCTAGAAAAGAGATCCAGAGTTCCGCATAGTTAGAGCGGTGTACCAGTTTCTTGACGGTTACCTTTGCCGGGTGGTAACTCCAGAAATAAAGGAGAACCTGCTTTCCGGGAATACGGTAGAAGTTGATGTGCTGTCTTACTGTAATGATACTGTTAGTTTTGCAAGTAAAGATGATGCTTTAACATATTTGATACATTTAGGCTATTTAAGATATGAACAAAGCTCTACACAGGCATTTGTACCAAATGAAGAACTTAGACTGGAACTGGCAAATGCGATGAAAAGTACAAAGTGGAATGAATTTTTTGCATTTCAGAGACAATCGGAATCTTTACTAGAGGCCACATTAGATATGGATGTAAATACGGCGGCAGATTATATCGAAAAAATGCATATGGAATATGTTTCCACACTTCAATACAATAATGAGAATTCATTAAGTAGTGTGATAACGATTGCGTATTTAAGTGCGATGAGGTACTACTTCAAGCCAGTCAGAGAGCTTCCGACTGGTAGAGGTTTTGCGGATTTTGTTTTTATCCCAAAACCACAATATAAGAATGATTACCCGGCTCTTGTGATAGAATTAAAATGGAATAAGACGGTGCAAATTGCACTTGATCAAATTAAGGAAAAGAATTATCCGGAGTCGATCTCACAGTATACTGGTAATATATTGCTGATTGCTGTAAATTATGATAAAAAAACGAAACAGCATGAATGTATGATAGAACCATATCATGCATCATAAAAGGAACAGCCCCATTATGATATTACATAATGAGGCTGTTTTTTTGTGTTATAAAATTCAGGATAATGTCTTTCGAGTGTTCCAAAACGAGCAAAAGTATAAAACGGCGCAAATGAATGATTATAAAATATATTAAGCAGAATATCGTGCGCAGTTAATGCTGACTTGAAATGAGTAATGTTCATTTTTGTTTATTTCTGCTATAATTAACCTCAAATGGATTTATAATCAAAAGATCAACTATTTAACCCCAAAAAATAATGAAAAAAGTGAGGAATGCACAATGAAGAAAAATGTATTGATTGTAGGTGTTTCTGGTGCAGGAAAGAGTACATTGGTAAATGCGATTGCAGGGCAGACGGTTGCGAAAGTAACAAAAGGGGATGCGGTAACACAGGAAATTACCACATATAAGAATGACTCTTTGGATTTTAACATAGTTGACACTCGTGGATTCGAGTTCAATGTTTGGAATCAAAACAAGATTATGAAGAGTTTATCGAAGTTGATCAAAAAAGGGTTAGGAACGGAAGATGACGAAAAAGAAGAGAGTGAAGTTATCAGCTGCATCTGGTATTGTGTGGAAGCGACAAATGGTAGACTGCACAAGGAAAATATAAAGAGTCTGTTAAAATTAACAAAACCGTGGAAAGATGTGCCGGTGATTGTAGTGCTTACGAAGTCCTATGCGAAACCACAAAATGCTGAAAATATTAAAATGGTGCAAGAACAATTTGATAAACATGGACCATTTGCAAATTTGAAAGAGATCATTCCCATAGTAGCAATACCATATGAGGTAGATGATGATTACATAGTGTCTCAATATGGTGTAGAGCAACTTATAGAAAAGACCAATGAAATATTGAAAGTGGTCAATGAAAAGGCAGCGCAAGAAAGTTTTCGCAATAAACAGCGAAGAAAAAAAGCAAAGATGCTGGTGACAGCATATGCGGGAGGCGCGGGAACGGTTGGAGCAGTTCCGATTCCTTTAGCAGATGCCCCAATATTGGCAACGCTTGAGATGCACATGATACATCAACTTGGCAAAACATATAAAATCAGTGAGGAAACAGACGATGAGAACACAGTAGAGAGGGTATTTAAATCGCTAATTACGGCAGGAACAGTTGGTGCAATTGCTAAAACCAGTTTGAGTGCTATAAAATCATTGCCCGGAATCAATCTTGCAGCTTCCGTGCTAAATGCGGTGATGGCGGCTACTGTAGTAGAAATGCTTGGTCAAATGACGATTCTGTTGTTTGAAAACATCAAATCCGGGAAAATATCATTGGACAAGTATAATGAAGTGGAAAACTTTATTAAGGATTATGTAAAAGACAATGTATCGGCAATCGTTGAAACAATTGAAAAAATGGTTTCCAAAAACGGAGATAAAATCAATCCAAAGGATGTCGTGAAAAAATTGTCAAAACACTAGGTAAAATGGGAATAGTAGCATATTCAGCTGCTGTTTCCATTGTTTGTTTTTCACGAAAATTCAATAGCCGAATGTACAAAGTGCACCAGGCCAGCAAGATTTTTTACTTGAAAAATTGTCTGGGTTGGTGAATTTACCCTCCAAAATTTGGCGCTTTTGCCTATAGCTATTCTAAAAGTTGTGTCATATAATACAACATACGAAAGAAAAAAGCGTATAGGGATAAGGGAGGAAAAGCGATGGCGAAAGCGTACGAAGAATTGGAACTCAACCGCTGTAGCGAAGATACTGCATTGACATTAAACGATGGCACCGTTAAGATAATCTTAAATACAAAAGGGACTTTGGATTATAATGTACCCTATAAGGTGGACACAGTAAGAAAAAGGGATTGCCCAGAATGTTAATCATCGCTAGAGAAAATAATAAATAATTGCTAGGTCTGAAATTACTGAAAGGAGCCTTAATTGTGGACACTTTAACAAAGGGAGATATTCATGAAAATAGACATTATTGTTAAAAATTATAAGGCCAGAGTGTGGACACGATGAAAAGGGGGATGCCCCTATTAAGTGGACATGTGAAAAAGGAATCAAATCCTATATAAAAAATCTAACAAGTTCTTTTGCTCTTATGTTCTAAAACGAGAAGTGTGTATATGTTGGACAGATTTACTAGCATGGATTTGTATCCTTTATAGGTGCAGATTCCTGCCATAGGCGCAGTTTTGGTATAGTAAATCAAGGGTTGTATCCTTAAGAGAGGAAGAACTTGTTGCCAACAGGGAAAGGTAGGGAACATGGGAGAGAAAGACATTGCAGAGAAGGTACTGGAGGATTACAATGACGTTTTTGCGGATATAGTGAATGTGTTATTGTTTCAGGGAGAACAGATCGTAAAGCCGGAGCAATTGGAGGATAAAACATTACGGTCTTCTTATAAGGCAGATGGTAAATTACGCGAAATAGTGAGAGATGTCGGAAAGAATTGGAATCAGGACACCATACGCATCGCCTGTTTGGGGATTGAAAATCAGACAGATTCTGATGCGGATATGCCATTGAGAGTTATTTCGTATGATGGAGCAGAATATCGTGCTCAGTTAATTAGAGATATATCTTCACAGGATGGTGGAGATGATGATATAATATCTACCAAGAAGAGGCGTGATATAAAGCGTTATCCGGTTGTGACATTGGTGCTGTATTTTGGCTATGAGAAACCTTGGAGTTCCTCGAAGAGTCTTTTGGATCGACTAACTGTTTCAGATGCATTGAAACCATATGTGCAGGACTATCGGATCAATGTATTTGAAATCGCATATCTTACGCCGGAACAGGTAAAACTATTTCAGAGTGATTTTCGCATTGTAGCGGATTATTTTGTGCAGAAACGGTTAAATCATGAATATAAACCATCGCCACAGAAAATGAAGCATGTGCATGCAGTTTTGCAAATGATGAGCATAATGACGGGCGATCATCGATTTGAGGATGCATATAATGATGCGATACAGAAGGAGGAGTTGAATATGTGTGAGGTATTGGATAGAGTAGAGAAAAAAGGATATGATGCTGGAAGAATTGCCGGCAAAATAGATGTGTTCTATCATGAACTAGGTATGTCCGTATCTGAGATTGCAGAGAAACTGAGCATAACAGAGAGCGAAGTGCAGAAAATTCTGGATGAATTAGAATAATTCAGAAAAGACTTTGAAAGAACATTTTGGCCATAATTTATATTGACTATTTGACTATTTTTGGTATGATAATAGTAAAGGTGAGTCCTACCTATAAGTGGAGGTTGTAAAAGCGTAAGAATCGTCTTTGATGATTCTTCATGGTGGCTATGCTTTTTAGCATAGCCATTTTTGATATTAGGGAGATGAAAAGGTTGAAAAACCTTAAATTTCCAATAAAAAACATTTGATTATATGAGGAGGATGTATCATGGGAGTCTTTGTCAATCCTGGAAATAGTGCATTTCAGACAGCGCTTAATTCAGAAATATATGTAGATAAAACTGGCTTGCTGGAATTTACGAATAATTCTTTGGATACATTGCAGGGCTATATTTGTAACAGTCGTCCCCGAAGATTCGGCAAATCCATTACTGCCAATATGCTGGCGGCATACTATAGCAAGGGATGCGATTCGCTGGAAATGTTTTCTGGACTACAGATTAGCAACAGCCCGGATTTCAAGAAGCATTTAAATAAATACGACGTGATACATCTTGATATACAATGGTGTCTGGGACCGGCGGGCGGTTCGGCACAGGTTGTTTCATACATCTCTAAGAAAGTGATAGAGGAGTTGCGCAGTATATATCCAAATGCGCTTCAGAGAGAAGTTCTTTCTTTGGCTGAGGCATTGTCAGATATTAATAATGCAACAGGGAGTAAGTTTATCATTATTATAGATGAATGGGATGTGTTGATTCGTGATGAATCATCGCTTGAGGTGCAGGAACAATATATCGCCTTTTTACGGGGGCTATTTAAGGGGACAGAACCCACGAAGTATATTAAATTAGCATATTTGACAGGAATACTTCCTATCAAAAAAGAGAAGACGCAGTCTGCACTAAATAATTTCGATGAATATACGATGTTAGATGCGGGTGCATTGTCGCCATATGTAGGATTTACAGAGAATGAAGTATGTGAACTCTGTGCAAAATATGATCGCGATTTTAATCGCGTAAAGCATTGGTATGATGGCTATCAATTGGGTGAAGATCATGTGTATAATCCTCGTGCAGTTGTAAGTTTGATGCTCAATGGGAACTTCAAAAGTTATTGGTCAGGAACGGGATCATATGAAGCGGTTGTGCCGTTGATCAATATGGATTTTGATGGCTTAAAGACAGCAGTTATCGAAATGCTTTCCGGGAATACGGTAGAAGTTGATGTGCTGTCGTACTGTAATGATACCGTTAGTTTTGCAAGTAAAGATGATGTTTTAACATATTTGATACATTTAGGCTATTTAGGATATGAACAAAGCTCTACACAGGCATTTGTACCAAATGAAGAACTTAGACTGGAACTGGCAAATGCGGTGAAAAGTACAAAGTGGAATGAATTTTTTGCATTTCAGAGACAATCGGAATCTTTATTAGAAGCCACATTAGATATGAATGTAAATGCGGTGGCAGATTATATCGAAAGAATGCATATGGAATATGTTTCGACACTTCAATACAATAATGAGAATTCATTAAGTAGTGTGATAACGATTGCGTATTTAAGTGCGATGAAGTATTACTTCAAGCCAGTCAGAGAGCTTCCGACTGGTAGAGGTTTTGCGGATTTTGTTTTTATACCAAAACCACAATATAAGAATGATTACCCGGCTCTTGTGATAGAATTAAAATGGAATAAGACGGTGCAAACTGCACTTGATCAAATTAAGGAAAAGAATTATCCGGAGTCGATCTCACAGTATACTGGTAATATATTGCTGGTTGCTGTAAATTATGATAAGAAAACGAAACAGCATGAATGTATGATAGAACCATATCATGCATCATAAAAGGAACAGCCCCATTATGATAATTTATAATGGGGTTGTTTTTTGTGTTATAAAATTTAGGACAATGTCTTTAGTGTGTTCCGAAACGAGCAAAAGCATAAAACAGCACAAATGAATGATTATAAAATAAAACATATTGACAATTGACGTATGAGATGATATATTTATACATATATAAAAAATCTAACAAGTTCTTTTGCTCTTATGTTCTAAAACGAGAAGTGTGTATATGTTGGACAGATTTACTAGCATGGATTTGTATCCTTTATAGGTGCAGATTCCTGCCATAGGCGCGGTTTTGGTATAGTAAATCAAGGGTTGTATCCTTAAGAGAGGAAGAACTTGTTGCCAACAGGGAAAGGTAGGGAACATGGGAGAGAAAGACATTGCAGAGAAGGTACTGGAGGATTACAATGACGTTTTTGCGGATATAGTGAATGTGTTATTGTTTCAGGGAGAACAGATCGTAAAGCCGGAGCAATTGGAGGATAAAACATTACGGTCTTCTTATAAGGCAGATGGTAAATTACGTGAGATAGTGAGGGATGTCGGGAAGAATTGGAATCAGGACACAATACGCATTGCCTGTTTGGGGATTGAAAATCAGACAGATTCTGATGCGGATATGCCATTGAGAGTTATTTCGTATGATGGAGCAGAATATCGTGCTCAGTTAATTAGAGATACATCTTCACAGAATGGTGGAGATGGTGATATAATGTCTACCAAGAAGAGGCGTGACATAAAGCGTTATCCGGTTGTGACATTGGTGCTGTATTTTGGCTATGAGAAACCTTGGAGTTCCTCGAAGAGTCTTTTGGATCGACTAACTGTTTCAGATGCATTGAAACCATATGTGCAGGACTATCGGATCAATGTATTTGAAATCGCATATCTTACGCCGGAACAGGTAAAACTATTTCAGAGTGATTTTCGCATTGTAGCGGATTATTTTGTGCAGAAACGGTTAAATCATGAATATAAACCGTCGCCACAGAAAATGAAGCATGTGCATGCAGTTTTGCAAATGATGAGCATAATGACGGGCGATCATCGATTTGAGGATGCATACAATGATACGATACAGAAGGAGGAGTTGAATATGTGCGAGGTATTGGATAGAGTAGAGAAAAAAGGATATGATGCTGGAAGAATTGCCGGCAAAATAGATGTGTTCTATCATGAACTGGGTATGTCCGTATCTGAGATTGCAGAGAAACTGACCATGACAGAGAGTGAAGTGCAGAAAATCCTTGATGAATCGGAATAATTCAGAAGAAGACTTTGAAAGAACATTATATTAATGCTTTGTAAGATAGACAGTCCTTTTATGAAATTTCATAATAGGACTGTTTGTTATTTGTTGTCTTATTATTCCGGTTAATGTAGCCATGAGGGTTGAGAAATGTTGAATATTTCTGTATAATGGGTTTAAATATGTACGTTATGTCGATCTCGTAAATTAGGAAACATGAATATCGAGCAATGCCTAGTGATTATTTCATTAACAAAGGAGAGGTGGGTAATATGAAGAAGAATACTAAGCAAACAAAAGATGACAAAATGAAAAAGCCAAAGCAGCATCCAAAGCAAAAGGGATTTCGAATGGGACTGCGAGCAAAGATATTGGGGATATCGTTGCCAATTACCATCATTATGGTTATTGCAATGATTGCCATTGCTTACAGTGTTTCGGAGAAAGACATCATGAAATCTTCACAGAGCTTGCTGCGAACATCAGCAAAAGATCAAGGAAATCAGATCGAGGCGTGGTTGAATCGTAAACTGGACGAAGTTAAAACAGTAAAGTACGACTTAGAACATTCCGGTGCAGCGAAGGATCAAAAGCTGTTACAGAAGAAATTAAACGATTATTATGCGTTGGATGATTCTTTTGTTGGTGGTTTTTATGTGACGGACACAGCAGGAACTGTCATGAAAGCTGAAGACAATACGACACAGATCAATAATGCAAAAGATCAGATATGGTATCAAAAAGGGCTAACCAGAATGAATCCGGGTTATACGCCTGTTTTTGAAGATGATGAGAATCATATGATGATCAGTGCATGTGGCATGTTGGACGATGCAACGAACATTCGTATATTGTCAACAAACTTGTCTCTTGATTCGGTAAATATTATTGTCAATTCCAGTGTATCCATGCAAGGGGCTGAGTCGTTGCTTGTAGACAAAAGTACAGGTGATATTCTTGCATCGCGTGAATCAGAATTGATCGCAACATCTATAAAAGATACGTCCAATGGTTTTCTTAAAAATGTTGCAGATAAAATCAACAAAGACGACGAGTCGGTGACAACAATACGTGATAAAGTAGTTGTTACGCGCGAAATTGCAGGAACGGATTGGGTTCTTGTTTCCTATGTGCCAACTAGTTTGATCACTTCTGAAGTAGATAATTTGAGAACGATATTGATCGGAGTTGCAATTGTTGGCCTGCTGGTATTTGTGCTGCTTAATACAATAGGTGTGTCACTTACGGTGAAGCCGTTGCGAATACTCAGCCACAAGATCAAGGCGATGTCAAATGGTGATTTTACAATACAGATCGAAGCGAAAGGTACTGACGAGATTGCTCAGATCCAACAGAGTGTAAAGGTATTTACAGAATATATGCGTGAAATGATCTGTAAAATCAATGCAGTATCAGACAGTATTAGAAACCAAGCCGATAGCAGCAGTGTTGTGTCAGTGAGTATGCAGGATGCTTCGAATGCGCAGGCAGCTTCTATGGCGGCCTTGAGTGAGACGGTTGAGCAGATTTCAGAGTCGATCAATGAGATCGCCGAGAGCGCAACAGATCTTAGCGGTGTTGTTTCTGATGTGTCTCGGGACAGCGAACAGGTGAAATCGCAGATCGATAGTACTGTCGGCATTGCACGTAAAGGTCGGAGTGATATGGAGTTGGTAGGTACTGCTATGGACGAGATACGTGATTCCATGTCGTTACTGGTAGATGCTATTCGTAAAGTGGGGGAAGCTTCCAAAGAGATTACAGGAATTACAAGCTTGATCGCGAACATTTCAGAAGAAACCTCACTGTTGTCGTTAAATGCTTCTATTGAGGCTGCGAGAGCCGGAGAGGCCGGAAAGGGATTCTCAGTAGTAGCCACAGAGATCAGCAAACTTGCACAAAGCACAGCATCCTCTGTGGAAGAGATCTCACAGTTGATCGGTCAGGTGGATGGCCTTGTGGATGCTGCTGTAAATCAAGCGAATGTCAGCGTACAAAATATTGGTGAGAGTGGTGGCCGCATACGTGTGGCACAAGAGACATTTGAGCAGATTTATACATGCATTGAGGATATGAAAAATGGTATCAATAATATGATCACGCAGATCGCTGCGGTAAATAATGTTGCTATGGATGTATCAGCAATCTCAGAGGAGCAGGCTGCTTCGACTACCGTGATCAGTGAGACTTCGGATGCTATGGTTGGTCAGGCTAACAATTTAGCAGACCAGAGTGAGCAGGTGGCAGACAGCTCGAAAGTTTTGACAAACACTTCAGAGCAGCTTGCAGAGCAGATGGGTAGATTTCAGATATAAGAAACGTTGTTTGGATACTATACTATGTGATAAGTATAAGAAAAATGCAAATAAGTTGTTAGGGTAAGCATGACGGCACTTGTGTGGTGCTGTATGCGGAAATGGAGAGGATTATGACAAAAAAAATAGTGTTATATTGTTTGGCTGTCATGTGCTGTGTATTGACAGTCGGCTGTTCGGGAAAAAAAGAAGATGGTCAGGGCTCCGGCAAAGACCTTAAGATCATGTTCACTGTATCTGATGGTTCTGACACATTTCGTGCCACACTCGCAGAGGCAGCTAAAAATGCAGCGGAAGAAGCCGGTTATACAATAGATATTCAGGATGCGGCGGGTTCTTCGGAGACACAGATGAACCAGATTAAGAATGCAAAGGACGCGGATGTGATCATATGTGCATTGTGTGATGCCGGAACGGCACAGCAAATGGAAGCATTGGCGGGAGACAAACCGATTGTATTTATTAACAGTTGTCCGGAAGAAGAATACCTGCAAAAAAATAAATATGTCTATGTTGGATCTGATGAAGCGGTGGCCGGTAATCTTCAGGCAGAATACGTCCTTAATAAATATGCGTCCAAGGACTCCTTAAATATCGTACTCATCAAGGGAGAGAGTACGCATTCAGCAACAAAGGGACGTACCAAAGCAAATAAAGCAACATTAGAGGCATCTGGTAAAACCATACATTATGTATATGAGGATTATGCGGATTGGAGTACAGAAACCGCAGCCAAAATGTTTCATCAATTTTTACAGACCGGACAGTCGGTTGATGCCGTTATATGTAACAATGATTCGATGGCAGTAGGCGTTGCACAGGAAGCTCAGAAAGCTAAAATAGATACAAACACATTACCTATTCTTGGTGTCGATGCAACAACTGATGGATTAGACTTGATTTCGCAGGGTGCCATGGCATGTACAATTTTTCAGCCGGCGAAAGGGCAGGGAGAAGCAGCGGTCAAAGCAGCAGAAAAACTTGCTTCCGGACAATCTGTCGCTTCGCTTGATGGAGCGGAACATAATGGCCTGTTTGTATGGGTGCCATTTGAACAGGTTACGGCAGAGAATTTATCGCAATATCAGTAACTTTAACGTTATGTCACATTACTTATTCAAACGCTACGTCACATTACTTATTCAAACGTTATGTCACGTTACTTATTCAAACGTTATGTCACGTTACTTATTCAAATGTTGCGCGTTAAAAGTATTGTGTCGTCACATACATTTTACATAAATTATACAGCTGTGTGCTCGTAGATTTTACGCACCTTGGTTACAATATTTGCAAACATATAAAGAAATGCAAATGATTGATAACAAGGGGATGAGCTTATGAGTATGAGTACGGTATTATTGATATTTGGTGTTGCTATGGCAGCCATTGTGTATATGCAGTGTGATTCGAATAATCCATTTACATTGCATAGACGCAGTACGAAAGATCTTGTGGAGGAGGTATTGGCAGATCCGATCCTGATCGTATTACATGCGTACCACACCTCAGATGAGCAGTTGAAGTTAGGATATGGACAACTCTGCGAACAGCTTGGCAGTTTACGCGAATTAAATCGCCGCAAAGATGTTTGTCATTGTATTCATCTTGTGATGAGGGAACTGCGGGAGCGGTGTAAGGATGCGCAGACAAGGCAGGAAGTATTAGAAATGCAGTATCGCCAGACGATTGGCGAGTTGCTATTGGAAGTCCTAGCTGATTGATCGTTAGCAATATGAAATATATTTGGTAACTCAAATTTCGCACATCCAAAGCTGCTGTCAGGTCACATATTGCCTATTATGTCAGCGATAAATATAATATTTTGCAGCCGACAAGCTAACTTGTTCTGCCGGCAGCGAACTAAGATAATTGCCGCTGAACGCTGAGTTTTTGCGTGATTTCTTATTTTGTTAAGTCTCTGATGAATACATGCC
>CEAF01028021.1_pt1 | contig 25710 bp, 19 predicted proteins | sample 557431 | NCBI WGS metagenome assembly CEAF01 (sample SAMEA3182068, study PRJEB8094) | gut metagenome | biome: human; feature: gut; material: Stool; isolation source: human stools | place: Canada | collected 2013-11-18 | reverse complement strand
ATATAAGCAAGGGCTACGAGAACAACCAATGAATATCCGCCGGTGATGCCATTGATGCCATCCATGAAATTGTAAGCATTGATGATGCCCGTACAAACGATCAATGCCACAAAAAGCGTCCACCAGGGGAGTGAAAACAACCCCCATTGATAAAACATCAAAGCCATGGCGGAGAAATGAAACACCAGTCGGAGTACTTGTGAAGTGGAACGGATGTCGTCTACAAAGCTGATAAAGGTGATCAATGTCAAGGCAAGCATGAACCAGGGGTATTCAAAATGACTCGTCAGAAAATAAGCCAATACACCAAAATAAAAGATGATCCCTCCACCACGCAAAGTAATGCGGGTGTGAGAACTACGTTCATTCGGCTTGTCGATGATATTACATTTATCAGCGATGCGGAAATAAAAAAGTTCTGCAAGGAAGAGCAGAACTAAGATGATTAGATAATACACAGTCTTATATATTTAAAAAGTATCTTCGATCATGGAAATAATAAAAGAGCCAATCATCTGATTATAAACGGATAATCTTGACCCGATCACAAATCACTCAAACGATTGTATGGTCTTTATCAAGCCCTCTTTGGCAGTCACCGGCATTTTTTCAATGCCCAATGCGTTCTTTATTTTGGCATTACTAACCACATAATTCTCCGTCAGCTTCCGAAGACGCTCCTTGTTTAAAGGCAGATGCAGTAAGCTTCCAAGCCCGGCGAAACCTTCCATCAAACTTTTATTTATTTTCCAGATATGCGGTTGCTTGCCCATAGCCTCACAAATGGTAGCAATCAATTCATTCGTAGACATCGCTTCATCGTCTCCCATGTGATAGATACCGCCCGGAACAGCTTTCGTCAGCAATCCTTCTATCACATAACAAAGGTTATCGATCGAAGTAAACGAACGGCGGTTCTCAAAACTGCCCAATGGCCAGGGAATACCTTTCTTCACCACATTATAAAGCAGATTCAGATTTCCCTTATTCCCGGGACCATGAATCATGCAGGGACGGAGAATATACACTTGCCTATCCAACCCCAAACGACCAGACTGACCAACAGCACCACAAACTTCTCCTGCTCCCTTCTCAATTTTCCCTTCTCCCTTTAATATGTATTCCTCCGCCTTAATTTTACTCTCGCCGTAAGGACCTACCGGAGCAGGAACGACATCCTCCGTCAGTATATCCCCCACCACACTGTCGGCAGCAGCTTTCACTGAACTGAAGAAAATAAATTTCTTGGAAGAGGACTCTAAGAAGAAATCGAATATCTTCCGAGTCAGACCGGTATTGATATCAAAATAGGCTTGAGCCACCGATTCGTTCTTGGTATCGTGAGCTTTACCGGCAAGATGGATGATGGCGTCAAACTGAGGCAAGTGGTACAATGGGAAAGATGTTGGTTCAATATCTTTCCAAGAAAAAGTTTTCACCACACCGTCTTTCACCGGTGTAACAATATCCAAACCGTAAAGGGTGTGCCTGCCTTTCAAAGAAGAAACAAGATTGGAACCTACAAAACCGTGAATGCCGGTAATCAAAATATTCATTGCGCGATATATTATTTTCCGATACAGTAATATGAAAAACCTATTTTCTGAAGTTCCTTCTTGTCATAGATATTACGCCCGTCAAAAACAACCGGTTTCTTCATCGTCTTTTTTAACACTCCCCAACTCGGCATACGAAATTCTTTCCATTCAGTTACCAAAAGTAAAGCATCCGCATTGAGTGCAGCATCATACATATCGGTGGCGTAATTCACCTTATTACCTATTTTGCGTTGGCATTCCTGCATAGCAACCGGATCGTAGACCGTCACAATTCCACCGGCTGCTACAATATTATCTATCAAGACCAGAGCCGGCGCCTCACGCATATCATCCGTTTCGGGCTTAAAGGCCAATCCCCAGAGAGTAATTTTTTTTCCGGCCAGTTTCCCATCATAATGCTTTGTAAGTTTTTCAAAAAGTATATTTTTCTGAACTTCATTGACTTCCTCTACAGCTTTCAACACCCGCATCGTATATCCATTTTTATCAGCCGTCTTTATCAATGCCTTTACATCTTTGGGAAAACACGATCCTCCGTAACCACACCCCGGATACAAAAACTTACTACCAATACGGCTGTCTGCACCGATACCTTTACGAACCATATTCACATCCGCTCCTACCAACTCACACAAGTTTGCAATATCATTCATAAAACTGATACGGGTAGCCAACATTGAATTCGCAGCATACTTTATCATCTCCGCACTGGGTACGTCTGTAAAAATCAAACGATAATTATTCATCATAAACGGCTTATACAGTCGTTCCATAATACTCTTAGCCTCCTCGGATTCTACTCCTACCACGACACGGTCAGGTTTCATAAAATCATCAATGGCATTTCCTTCTTTCAAAAACTCCGGATTAGAAGCTACATCAAAATCAATGGCAACATTACGTTTGTCCAGTTCTTCCTGAATAGCGGCTTTTACCTTTTGGGCCGTACCGACAGGAACCGTACTCTTCGTAACCACAAGGACATATTTTTTCATATTTTGTCCAATGGTACGAGCTACTTCAAGTACATAACGCAAATCAGCACTACCATCTTCATCGGGAGGTGTACCTACCGCACTAAATACAACTTCAACCTCATCCAGACAGGAAGCCAACGAGGTAGTAAACTTCAAACGCCCGGCATTATAATTACGATGAACCATATCTTCCAGTCCCGGCTCATAAATTGGAATAATTCCTTTTTTCAAATTCTCGATCTTAGATTCCATCACATCTACACAAGTGACATCCACTCCCATCTCCGAGAAACAGGTTCCCGTTACCAAACCTACATAGCCAGTTCCAACAATTGCTATTTTCATATTTCTTCGATTTGAAATTTTAGTATTTACAAATGATAAAAAGAACGATACCAATCTACCGTTTCCTTTACTCCCTCTTCAATCTCTTTATCGGGCTTAAAACCCAACTCTTTCTGTAATGCAGTGGTATCCGCATTCGTCTGATATACATCCCCGGGCTGCATCGGCAGATATATCTTTTCCGCAGCATATCCGATTGCCTTTTCTATGGCCTGAATAAAATCCATCAGCTTTACAGGATGAGAATTTCCAATATTATAAATCTTATAAGGAGCTTTGGATGTACTTGGATCCGGCTCTTCCGGATTCCATGAAGAATTGGATTGCGGTATTGAATCAACCACCCGTAATACCCCCTCCACAATATCATCTATGTATGTAAAATCACGAAGCATATCCCCATTATTAAACACCTTAATCGGACGCTTGTGTAAAATAGCATCCGTAAATAAAAAAGGAGACATATCCGGCCTCCCCCAAGGGCCGTATACAGTGAAAAAGCGAAGTCCGGTAGATGGAATGTTATACAGATGGCTGTATGCATGTGTCATCAGTTCATTCGATTTCTTAGTTGCAGCATATAAACTTACCGGATGAGCAATACTATCTTTTTCAGAGAAAGGCACTTTGCCATTCAGCCCATAAACACTGCTGGAACTTGCGTATACCAGATGCTTTATTTTATAATGCCGGCATCCCTCGAGTACATTAAGAAAACCGTCTACATTGCTTTCCACATAAGCATACGGGTTTTCGATTGAATAACGTACACCTGCCTGTGCCGCCAAATTTATTACAACATCAAACTTCCCATTAGCAAAGAGCATTTGCATGGCCTGTTTATCTTCCAGATTCATCCTCACAAAACTAAAAAGAGAATAAGTGCTGCTCGAAACAAACTTATACCATTCAATATCCTCCCGGGAAACACCCAACGTGACAAGACGTCCGTATTTTAAATTTATGTCATAATAAGAATTGATATTGTCCAATCCCGTTACTTCGTCACCACGTAACAAAAGGCGCTTACAAACGTAAGAACCGATAAAACCGGCAGCACCGGTAACTAATACTTTCATAAATTTCCGGTCATTAAAATCTCATAAATCTCCAAATGTTTTGCGATAACATTTTCTATCGAAAAATCTTTTTCTGCCAAACATCTCGAGTTCTTACCCATTTTTTGTCTCAATGCCTTATCTTCAATCAAAATTTCCAACCGGTCCGCCAAGGTTTCACTATCTTGCACCGGAATCAAATACCCATTGTATCCCTCTATCACAGTCTCCTTACAACCTATGGAATCCGTTGTTATAATAGGTCTTCCCACGGCAGTCGCCTCTATTAATGATTTTGGCAATCCTTCTTTATAATAAGACGGAAAAGCTACTATATGGCAGTCTTTTAACAAGCTCAATACATCCGTCCGATATCCCAACCATTGGATATACTCTCCATCACACACTCTTTTTAAATCTTCCTCTTTTATCGCTTTCGGATTGTCATCCAACCCTCCACAAAGCAGAAATTGAACCTTATCCCGATATTTCTCTTTCAGTTTTATAGCAGCATCCGTAAGAATAAAAATTCCTTTCTCTATAATCATACGTGCCGTCAATAGAACTCTTATCTTGCCGTTTTCCGGTTCCGGAGTATAACAGAATTGCTGCAAATTCACACCAGATCCTTTAATCATATACGCTTGTTCCTCTCTTATTATGTGGTGTTTCCGAAATAGAAATTTATCTTCACCATTTTGGAAAATAACGGCGAGATTACTGCGATGATGAGAAAATCGAAGGACTTTCGGAAGTATTTTCGAAATCACAGACCGATTCTCTTCCGAGAAGAAAATCCCTAATCCACTTACAGCATTTACCACCCCACGAACACGAGATAGTTTTGCAGCCAATGTTCCCCAAAGTATTGTTTTAAGCCCCACATGGTGCACGATATCCGGCTTTTCACGACGATATAAATTATAAAGGAACCTGCAAGTACACAGTTCCTCTCTAATATTCTGCCCCGAGCGATTCATCGGCAAGTCGATCACCTGTAATCCAAGAGCTTCAACATCTTTTTTCTTTCCGGTATCTTTGGTTACAATAGTGACGTTATAACCAGCTTTTTGAGCTTCTAATGCAATATCTTTACGATGTGAAAGGAAGAACCAATCAACATTGACAACAACAAATAGTTTCGACATTATTTATTTTTTGAAAAAAGACGATATATCAAACTGATTACCCAAAATATAGTCAAAATTATCGGGTACAAAATGACAATAGCCACTTGAAGGATAAAATGTTAACTCACCAAAGATTATTTTACCACCAATATCATAAAGATCTACTCGAACATGTGGAAAATCTTCTGACAGTTTTCTTACTATAGAAAGCATTTCTTCATAATTATCCGGTTTCTCGTCAACCATATCTGTTAATGGATAATCATTAAAAACTATATTCAGTTTATTCCAATTAAGATCGTATATATTTCTCTTATGACCTATAAATCTATCAGAATCTACACAAATCATATATGGTTTTCCCGAAAAACAGAAAAATTTATAATCTTGAATTCCCGCCTCCGGTTTTTCTGGATCTTCTAACAATTTTTCAACTATAATCCGTGATTTCTTCATTCTTGTATAAGCCCATTCCCTACCAGGATCAATATCTTTTTTGTTCAACCAAGAATTAACATCTAAAATAGTTTTTGGAATATCTAATTCTGCTTTTTGGTGACACATCAATATATTCTGCCCCCCTCCTCCATCTGTTGTTTTTATCACAAACCGATCAGGTAAATCTTTAAAATTTATATCTTCAGCAACGTCATACACCCCATATAGTATATTCAAAATATGCGATAAGCCTTTTTTACTCACATATGAACGAACTTCATATTTATCTACACATATAGGCAAATCCGGATTACGATAATACATCTTATAAAGCTGAATTTTCTCCGTATATCTTATCGGATTTTTCAAATTCAATTTACGTCCTGTTTTTATTCGGTATTGCCAACTCAGCATTGTTGAATCAGAAACAAAAGAAAGAGCCTTCAAGATAGAAAAGCGAAGCTGCTGATTTTTAAATATTTTTTTATAATCCATACCAATCTTTCAACCACACAGATAATGTATCAGTTACAAATATCCACTATAACACTATTAAATATACTCATCAATATTTATCTCTAAACTGGAAATATCGAACGAATCAATCTTTTTTCCAAAATATCTGGACAATACCGAGCAAGAATCCTCAAATAGTTTTCTTTTATCTTTATCTTTTTTCAATGAAAAATATAAATCCTTTATATGGTAAACAACAGAGTTTCCATCACTATCTACAATAACCTTGGTTAGGTAAACAGTTTTCTTTACTATTTCTTTTTTCAACTCATCCATATAAATATTCAGAACGACTGAATATTCTGCAAAAACACCTCTTTTATAATATCCCCAATTGGGAGTAAAACAAAAATTGCCTAAAGAATAAGTTACATATACATCATCTATATATTCACTGTTTAAAACACAATGCGGATGGCTGCCCACTATAAGGTCACATCCATATTCTTTTAATTTATATACTAAATCATGCGTATATTTTCCTATATGAGAATTGTATTGTCCCCCTGCATGCATACACATTATAACAATGTCAGAATTTTGTTTAGCTCTCTGAATTTTATTCTTCAAACGTTGCAGATATAGCAAATCTTCCTCCCTTTCAGACAATACACAATCTTCTATAACTGATGATTTTATAGCTTCACTGAGGAACCGTGGCAGACTCTTTTTTATATATTTTTTTATACGATAACCAGCCGTTTTATCATTGACTCCACAATATTGATCTTGCTTCCTAAATAAATCGACAAGATATTTAGATTCTCCATGTAACTCGTTATTCCGCCATTTAGAATTAGTACCATAAGTATATGCCAATATAGCAACTTTCACGCCATGAATCTCTTTTACAAATGGATTTTCAGAAAGTTCCTCTGTCAAATATGCTCCACTATATTCCAATCCTATACTATCCAGATTCAATATTGTTTTTTTCAGACCTATAACACCACGATCCAAACAATGATTATTTGCTATAGAAACAAAATCAAACCCTGCTTTTTTTATAGATTGAGCAAATGCCAAAGGAGTATTAAAAACAGTTGGTTCCTTTGTATATTCCAATTCTTCTCCAGCAATAGGGGTTTCCAGATTCCCTACTACATAATCAGAATCTTTCAATACATAAGCTACTTTTTCAAAAATCCTATCGTAATTATAAATACCGGTTTTCTTATCTAAAGAAGCATTATTTTGCGGAAGAAGAGCCATCAAATCTCCCGTAAATGAAATTTTCAAACTCATAAAATACTACGCATTAAAATGTAACGAAAATCCTTGAAGCTTCTTTTTTATGTTTCACACAATATTCAATAACTTCATCCGTGTATGATCCAAAAGCACTACCTGTTGTAAATTGAAATAACCAAAGTGAAAAAACAGATACATTATATTCTATCAAACGAGGCATTCCAGAACTATCTATCATAATATCTAATGCAATACACCGGCAATGAGGAATACATTTACCAACCTCCATCGCCAATTGCCTAACCTTATCAAATTCAGGAATGATAAAAGTATTCTTCTGAAAATCAATATCATTAAACACATGGCTTGTCTCCCCATACTGATTGCATACTCTATTGTGAACAAGGCCATCTGCCCCAACTCCCACAAAACATCCACCCGCATGTGCATTATCTACCAGTGAACCCGATTTTCCAATACGCATAATAATATTAGGTATGATGATCTCATTATTTTTTACAGACCTGTAAAGTTGAACACGAAGAGTATTTACAGATGTATTGCAAAACTGAGCCATAAATGAAGACTGTTCCAGGCATTCCTGTATTAAAAAGTTTTTTCCAAAAGTTTCTTCAAGAAAAGCTATTGATAATTTTTCCTTTTCATTTCCTACCAGAAAAAATCCCCCTGTATTCTTGGCAAAAAATAATATATTCCTACCAGAACTGGAATCCACCGAGGGTTTTACAATAAGTTTGTCAAAGGCATCTGATATAATATCAATATTTATTTCACTTTCATCCAATTCATTATAATTCTCATCATAATATATACCATTTATATTTCTCAATAAAGTCCGTGGAGTTACTTGATTAGTAAAGTGATTAAAAAGAAATTTTTCAAACATACATTTATCTGCATAAAGACTCCTGTAACGTATAGGATTCAATATCGGTTCTATTATATTATGACAAATATCATCCGGAACGATATTAATATCCTCACCAACGTATTTTGAAAAAGTTCTGTAAAATTTTCTATTTACATATTTAGAAAGAACAGACCATTTTTTCACCCATGCCTCTTCTGTCTCAAGTTTTTTATTACTTATATGAGAAATACTCATTATTTTATTTATCTCTCTACTTGCAATAACCTTAGATACACCTAAAGATAAAACAGAGTCATAATATCTATTTATTTTGTATAAGATCTTTTTCCCGTTCGACATTTTTTCTTATAAAATTACTGTTCAATTCCTCTTTTCAACATATAGTTCTAATATCAATCATATACAATATGACAGACACCTATCAATCACTTATTATATCGTAACTTCTTCAATTTATCTCCACTAAAAGCGAAAAGTATTTTTTTTCCTATTCCAAAAGAAACCGATTCAATCATTTTCCATAAAGTGAAAATAATATTCGCTCCATTTCCTCTATACAAATTTCTTACTTCCGGTAATTTTTTTATAAAAGAAGTATCTGTCACTCCACCTAATCTGAAAACTGCAAGGTTTGCATCGATATATTTGAATTTTACTTTATTTCGATAGAATCGAATTAGCAAATCAGCATCCATCATATATTTAAAATCGGTTCGAAAAGCTCCAAAATTATCATATGTACTTTTTAATATGAAGGTACTTTGATGGCAAATTTTCCTTCTTTTAAAAGAATAAACAGAAAATGACATTGAAGGTATTGCTACTAACTTTGAGCCTGTTTTATCATTCCAAATAACTGTATTACCTCTATATACACCTACATTAGAATCATAATTCTCAGCCACTTTGTGTAAAGCGTCCGGCAATAACAGATCATCAGAATTTATGATACCCACAATCTCACCAGTAGCATATCTGATTCCTTTATTGAAAGCATCACTAATCCCCCTATCCGGTTCTGAAATAACAAAATCAATTTTATCTTTATAACGCTTAACTATCTCTAAAGTACCATCCGATGATCCGCCATCAATAATAAGATATTCTAAATTCGGATAATTTTGTGACAATACACTTTCTATCGTTTCCTCTAAAGTTTTTTCACTATTAAACGTGATAGTTATAATAGATATTTTAGGCAATTCCATTTTCAACGAATAAAAAAATATTTAACTTTATAATATATAAAAGCAGCCATACTCATTTGTCCGACAGTATTTACCATCTGAAAACGATGTACATTATTCTTAATAGTATTTCCTAATAGAAAAAACTTTCTCACAAAAAAAGAAGTACCTCTTTCTCTGGCTCCTACAACATTGGAGCCATGCTGTCTATACAGCATAGTTGGAGTTTCAACATAGTCTATGATCCCATTATTATAAGCAACAATTAATGAAACCAATACATCATGCAGTACCAAAGATTGTACAAAATATTTCTGAATGACAATATCTCTGGCTGCATTATTCAACAACATAGTACAACCATTAACGCTATTACATATAGCCAAATATTTAAATGTGTTCAATATATCCGGTCTCAATTTCGAGTATTTCCAAAATGAATCTGAAATTAGCTCAAGATCTTTATTCACTACCCACATGTCTGTATGAATAATAATTGGTTTATCCAAATGGATAGATTCACACTGTTCCATTTTCAATAATGAAAGTTCCAATTTATTTGGCAACCATACATCATCCTGATCACAGAAAGCATAATAATCCGATTGAGGAACCTTGAATAATAAATCCACAAAACTCTTACCGGCACCGACATTGTCTCCCGTATACCAATTCAAAAGTCTGTCATTTTTCCAACGGTCCAATATTGAAACAGTTCCATCTGTTGATCCATCATCACGTACTAAAATGCGAACCTCAACATTTTTCTGCTGAATCAAACTTTGCAATTGTTCTTCCAAAAACTTCTCTCCATTATAGGTAGAAAGAAGTACTGTAACTGTTTTCAAACTCATGATTCAATCAAAGCAATTAGCAATCAATATATTATTATAATTTCATATCACTACATTCAAATGAAGACAAAGTCTTTTCTAAAATATAATCTCATACTAATTTTATCTCCAGAACTCTTCCTGCCATTTCAATTCTCTATAATTATCACGTGTTGGATTAAATATAGAGTAATATGGAATCCATCGAACATATCTTTCAACGTAATATTGGCTATAAACAAGTATCGATACCCCAAAAACGAGAGAAACGATAGTACATTTTACATATTTTGAACTCAAAAATATCGACAAATAAGCTATAAAGAGAACAATAGTATAATTAGAAAAACGGTCAAATATCAATTGAAAAAAAATACAACCTATACCTAACAGGATATGCAAACATACAAAAGGTTCAAAGATCTCATTTTTAACTTTGAAGTATCTATTCAGCAAAAGGATGAAGACCGGAAACAAAACAAGACGCACAAAGGAATATATCACCCAATTAATATTCAAACGCCCCCCTTCAGCATATTCCATATACATATTAAGCCTACTCACAACAGTATCAACAGTTACAAACGGTATCAAATAATTAACTAAAGGGGACAGCAACAACAAGTACAATAAAGAAAATAAGATATATTTAATATTAAATTTTAATTTCAACGCCAAAGGGAAAAAAAGCAAAATGAAAGCAGAATAGTGAAATAATATCGAGACACCTACCCATAAATAGTATTTAAGCCATTTATGTTTCAATAAATTTCTAAAATTCAGGAGAAAGATACCCACTGCAAGACTTTCGCGTAAGACTTCCATATTGAAATACAATCCCGTTATAAAAAAATAGAAAAATAAACCGACAAAAGGGTTGGTCGTATTTTTATAAAAAAAGAGAATGATACAAACATTTAAAATTAGGGAATGCAACAATTGAAAAACATAAAACTCCGAAGATATTGATTTACACAAAGAATTGAGAATCACATACAACGGTTCAAATCTATAATCGAATATTTGGTATATATTAAGATTCTCAAAATCTGGTGTATATTGATAATTGGTCATGTAGTTCAATGTATCAATACCTACTCTATAGCGCAAGCCAAACAACAGTGTAGTATATATCAATATAAAAATCAACTGTAACTTTACAGTGTTTTTAGAAGAAAAAGAATGTCTAATTGCACAAAAAGCAATTATAACCCAAATTATTAAATATTCCATTATATCATTTCAGCCAAATACCAGTAGCCTTATTTCGCACAATCTTAGAAACCTGCACAGTATTTATAATAGTTGCCGGCAAATTGGCAAAAATTAATGCAAGTACAATGCCGTTCAAGCCGAACAGTTTGATCATAAATATGGCCAATGGGATAAAAATGAGAGCTTCAATCAATATTGTGATTAATTGCAGACGCAATATATTCATTCCATTCAGAAAACAAGATTGCCCTACACTCCAAGCATACAAAATAACATATATGCCCTGTAATAAAGTCAAACAGAATGGAATGTTAATAGCGTCACCCAACCAAACAGAATAAACATATTTAGATATTAATACTAAAAGTAAGATACCGCCACCCCATAATACAGTAAATTGCCGGATCCGCTTCAAACTATTTCTAATCCATTCATAATCCTTTTTAGCATATGCATCCGTCACCGCAGACCAAATAGGACTCAAAACAATATTCAATACTATCAATCCCATGGATAAATACCGATTTGCTATATTATAAGGAGCCACCTGATCCGGCCCCAACAAATTTGAAACCAATATATTCGACATAGAAAAAATAACTAACGCCCCTATCTGAAGAACAAAAAAACTTACACCAACTTGAACCAAATCCCTACCATACTTTAAATTTACAAGCTTTAATGATGGGGCCAATTCTTTTCTTAAGAATCTAAAAGTCAATGGTGTTACTAATAAATAGACCAAACATGGAGAAGCTGAATAAGCGATCGCAACATACATTAAATTTCCATCAACCGTATAACGAAAAATTAGAATTATGATAAGAGACAACAAATGTCCAGATACAACCAACAGATTATTTACGGCAGGAAGCTGTAATGCCATATACACATTACCTATCAACTTCAAAACAAATGAAATACAAAAAAACAAGAATGAATACAATACTACGTCATTTAAATTAGGAATCAAAGTGGAATCCACACCCAAAATAAAATGCCAGTTAATATAATAATTAGCAACATAAGCTATAGGAAATAAAGCACATATAATAAGAAACAATAAAAAATAAGTTGTGCTTATATACACTTTAGCCATATTATAATCATTCAAAGCGATGGCTTTTGTCAAACGATTCCGCATGCCATTTCCCAGACCTATATCAAACGTATTTATCCACATCAAAATAGAATTCAGGGTAAGCCAAATTCCATATGAATATTTATCCAAGAAACCTAATGTGATAGGAACTAATAATAAATAAATGACTCCGTCAATCCCTTTTAAGAAAAACGAAAAAACAATATTCTTTTTCGCTTTAACCGTTCGTTTGTCTCCCTTCGAAAAAAAAGATACTAATTTATTCCAAGTATAAATCATATCAATATAATTTTTCCGAATAATCAAACAACCCATCGGCATCTTTCAATCGTGGATGCGCCTTATCTTTCTTACTTAAAACTATCTCAGCAGCAGGAATACGCCAATCAATACCCAAATCCGGATCGTCCCAGGCCAAAGCCCCTTCCGATTGCGGTGCATAGTAATTATCACACTTATATTGAAACACAACCTCTTGGCTCAAGACGCTGAATCCATGTGCAAAGCCTCTCGGAATAAAGAATTGACGATGGTTTTCCGCAGTCAGTTCTACCGCTACATGCTTGCCGAAAGTGGGAGAACCCTTGCGGATGTCCACTGCCACATCCAAGACTGCACCTCTCACTACACGTACCAATTTACTTTGTGCAAAAGGAGGCTTTTGAAAATGCAACCCGCGAAGTACACCATACGAAGATTTACTTTCATTATCTTGTACAAATACGGTTTTGCATACTTTTTCTTCAAATTCTTTTTGGGAAAACGATTCAAAAAAATAACCACGCTCATCTTTAAATAATCGTGGTTCAATGATAACTACACCATCAATAGCCGTTTTTATTATATCCACTGTTGTCTGCTAAAAATTAAAATTGAAAGCTCTTTTTTAAGGAAAAATAAAATGAAATTTTAGAGAGAAAGTTCATCAATCACTTGCAGAAGATACTGCCCATATTGATTTTTCCGCATGGGTTCAGCCAATTCACGCATTTTTTCAACCGTTATCCAGCCGTGACGCAAGGCGATACCCTCCAAACACGCAATCTTCAACCCTTGACGTTTTTCTATTACTTCAATGAAAGTGCTTGCTTCACTTAAAGAATCGTGCGTACCGGTATCGAGCCATGCAAAGCCACGACCCAAAGTCTGTACTTTCAATTCTCCGTCCTTCAGAAATTCCTGATTGACAGTTGTAATCTCCAACTCTCCACGGGCTGACGGTTTTATATTCCCGGCAATTTCCACTACTTTGTTAGGATAAAAATATAGTCCCACTACCGCATAATTGGATTTGGGAGATACCGGTTTTTCTTCAATACTCAAGCAATTCCCATCTTTATCAAATTCGGCTACCCCATAACGCTCCGGATCTGAAACCCAATATCCAAATACGGTCGCTTTCTTTTCTTCTTCAGCCATACAAACAGCTTCTTTCAGCAATTTAGAAAATCCGGCACCGTGAAAGATATTGTCGCCCAGTACTAAACAAACAGAATCATCGCCAATAAAATTCTCACCTATGATAAAAGCTTGCGCCAATCCGTCCGGTGAAGGTTGTTCGGCATATTCAAAACGGACCCCAAAGTCAGAGCCGTCTCCCAACAAACGTTGGAAACCGGGTAAATCATAAGGAGTAGAAATGATCAAGATTTCACGGATACCCGCCAACATTAAAACTGAAATGGGATAATAGATCATCGGTTTATCGAAAACCGGAAGAAGCTGTTTGCTTACTCCTTTGGTGATAGGATACAGCCGGGTACCGGAACCACCTGCTAAGACAATGCCTTTCATTGTATTTCTATTGTTTGTATTTTTTTATATATCGGCACCGACCAGACTCTTCCGAATAATAGTGTGCCGATAATTATCTTATATGATTGGAAATCCTACAAATAAAATTCCGCCCGCTAACGTTTTAAAAAACGGAAGACAGTTCTCTTTATACTTTCCAGTTTCCCGCGTTTATGCCTATGCGTATCATTACCGTAGCCATAACCATAACCGTAACCATAGCCATAACCGTAGCCGTAACCTTTACGCTCATAAGATACGCCATTCAAGATTACAGACATATTACGAAGCTGTTCCTCACGATACATCTTTTCCAACTCCGGCAACTGACGACGATCCATCACTCCCGAACGAACCACAAAAATAGTAAGATCGGCAACCCGATTCACAATCGAAGCATCGGCAACCATACCGGCAGGAACATTATCCACAATAATATAATCGTACTGTTTGCGAAGTTCAGCTATCAAATGGTCAAAACGTTCACTCAACAATAGTTCTGCCGGATTGGGAGGAACAGGGCCGGAGAAAATAATATCCAGTTTACCATATTCCTCACTTGTACCTATAATATCATTCAAATCATCGGTCCGTCCCGAAAGATAATGAGTCAGCCCCATGCGTCCTGAAGAATTCGAGAAGATACCGCTCAATGTCCCCTTACGAATATCGACATCCACCAGAACAACCTTCTTGTTTGTTTGGGCAATACTCATGGCGAGGTTACTGGAAACAAAGGTTTTACCGGCACCCGGATTGGCAGAAGTAAACATAACAACCTGCAGATTCTCCGATTTCACACGCATGAATTCCATGTTTGTACGAATAATGCGGAAAGCTTCGGATACGGAATCACGACCATTTTCATGAACCACAATAGCATCGGCATTTTCATCCTTATAGGTACTATGGCGAGGAATGTCACCCAAGAAAGGTACACTCAATACATCATCCAATTCTCTACGGGTACGCACTTTCGTATCTGTCACATTCAACAGCCACAAAACACCCATCGGAATAACTGCGCCCAAAACAACAGCAGCAAAAAGAATCATAATTGACTTCGGCGCTACCGGTTCACTGCTGCCCGATGCAGGATCTATAATACGGGCATTACTTTCAGTGATTGCCAACGTCAGACCATTCTCTTCACGCTTATTCAGCAAATACAGATACAGTTCTTCTTTGATCTTCTGCTGACGTTCCACAGTAAGAACATATTTTTGCTGGGTAGGAACGGCTTCAATACGTTTCGTGGTCTGTTCTTCCTGGTCACGGATATTCTTCAGTTGGATATTAAGCCCTACAATAAGATTATCAACAGAACGGATGATCGTCTGTTTCATAGCTCCCAAAGAGTTGTTCAAGTCGATCACAATAGGATTCTTATTGCTGCTGCCAGATACCAGTTTATCCCGTTTCAGCAACATGTCATTGTATTCTTTTATCTGGGCTTCGACACTGGTATCAGAAATCCCTGTATTGGCCGGTATCAGATCTGAGCTTTTCTGGGGATCAACCAAATATTCCTTTATATATTTTACAATGCTCAACTGATTTTCCAAACTAAGTCCTTCCTGTTTGTAACGGCTGGTATTAGCTAAATACATACCGGTCTCCGAAGTAATGTCCGTCAACTGGTTCTCTCGCTTGAAGCTTTCAATATTAGCATCTACACTGCCCAGTTCACGTTCTATTATAATCAGACGGTCATTAATAAATTTAGAAGTATTTACGGCAATCTGGTTCTTATCATTGATCACATCCTCATTATAAACGGCAATAAGCATATTCAGGATATCTTCTGCACGAGCCGTAGAGACGTCATCCAATACAAGATTAATGATAGTAGCCGTTTTGCTGGCAAGCGAGATCTTCATTTTAGATTGATACCCCTCGACTACCTTTTCCATATTCGCCTTCGTCACAAAAACCGGATTACCATAGTAAGTATCCGTGTAATATAAAGTGGGCGTCACCACCATCGTGCCGACAGGGGTCGAAATCGTATCATTCAAACGGGCATCAACCACTTCTGCCGACCGGATTTCCTCACCGGCTATACTCAGACTAAAATCTGAAAGCCTTACCGTGGCAGAATCCACAGGAGTCACTGTCATTTCTATGACTTGCCGTTCTTCCGATTCGGGAAACAAAACAGTTATTGGAGAATGAGTATAAAGCTCGTCTTCGCGCAAGCCGTTCTTCACTTTATAACTCATATCCAGATGTAAACGACGGGCCACTTTCTCCATCAGATGACGGGATTGAAAAACAAGTACCTCATTATCCACATTGCGCTTACCGCCTAAAAAGGAGATGTCGGCAAAGGCGGTGGATTCACTGATGGAGCCTCCCTTTGAATCATCACGGATCAATACGGAAGCTTTTCGGCTATATACCTTTGAGGATGATTTCAGATAAAAGAAAGCAATACCTGCACAAATTAAAATTGACAGAACGAACCAATACCAATTGGCTATGACAAGATGGAAAATATCAACAATACTTATTTCAGACTCCTTTTCACGGAGTTCACTATTTTGCGACTCAATACTCATTATCGTTTTTATTCCAAAATTGATTATTTAAACATGGTTACCATTAAAGAAGTAATAGAGGCCAGCACTGAAACGGCGGACAACCACACTCCTACCGAGTTGTTCGAGTTGATGCGGCTCTGACCGGTCTTAGCTTTATTAGGCTCTACGTAAACAATATCGTTCTGTTGCAAATAATAGCAAGGCGACTGGAAAATATCCGAAGAGCGCAAATCATGATAGAGGATACGACGCTTGCCGTCCTTTTCACGAATCACGGCGACCCGGTCACGACGGCCATAAATCGTCAGGTCACCGGCCATACTCAGTGCTTCGAGCAGGGTAATGCGGTCACCGGAAATATCGAACGTACCCGGACGGGTCACCTCACCCATCACGGAGACTTTAAAGTTCAGGAACTGAACGGTGACAATCGGATCTTTTATCAAGTCTTCACTCATCAGTTTTTGTTTTATCAACTCGGTAACCTGCATACGGGTCAAACCTTCTACATGAATTTTACCTAAAATGGGGAAATCGATATCACCGTTCTGGTCAACAAGATATCCCAACAAACGTTGTTGAGCCGTAGTCTGGGCGCCAATCTGGTAGGTTACTACCGGCATATTGAAAGGCAAAGCCAATTCCGGATCCTTACTGTTCACAAGGATGGCCAACAAATCATCCTTATGGATAATCACTTCATAATTCTTATCTATATTCTCTTCTTTTATAGAAGCAATATCCTGTAGATAAAGCACCTCTTTCGGAGCTGAGCAGGATGCCAAAAAGGCTATCAGACACAACAGCAAATAATGTTGAACTTTTATATTCATAAAAAACACTTGTAAATATTATTTTCTTATATTATGCTTTCTCTCCCATTTCATCCCACGGATAAGGATTCTCTTCCAAAGCCTTTAGCTGTTCCACAACCTCACGCTCCTCGTCTGTCAACTTACGACTTTCCCAACTATCCATAATAGCACGAGCCTCCTGAGCCAATTCTCTATCAAAAACTTCACCATAACAGGCAACCAATAACTGACATTTCAATAAAGAGGATTTCAGATGTTCAAGCACTTTCCAACTGCGTTCGAGAATAACCTGTATTTTCTCTTCCTTATCACCATTATTATAAATAGTGGCATTATACGCTGCCAAAAGAGCTACGCAAAGAGAAGCTTCCTCTTCGGAAGTACTGCCATGTTCACAACTAAGAGCTTCCGCATAATTATAGACATCTGCATTAAGCTGCTGAAAATGATCGGCATAAATAGGTTCCCCATCCAAACCGAGACAAAGAAGTTCGGACGCAATGCAATGCAATGCATCTATTTCGGACTGTAAAGACATAAATAGATTGACGATTATTCCCTATGCGATCATGACCATCATCCGATTATAATACATAGGTACGTTGACAATTAAGAATTTACGGAAGGTTGAATTATTTTTCAACCATATTTAAATTAACTGGTTCTATTAAAGAGGGGTGAATAAAGGCAGTGGCTATCGCCATAACGCCCTGAATAGAAACAACTACACGACGGTCTCCCTTTACACGAACAAATTCTCCTTCAACACCTTCGAAAAGCCCTCCGGTAACACGAACACGCTCTCCCTTCTTAAAGGTGATGGTAGTGGGATCGAGATACACAACTTGCTGATCATGGCTACCGGCAACAGCAATAAAACTGCGCATCTGAGTTTCCGGTATGGTGATAGGCTGGTTGGTTTCCCTGTCCATAATATAACGAATAGGCAATTGAGTACCCGCAGTCGTTTTCATTTCATCAATTTGAAGTCTGGAGGCATATACGAATACTAAATTATGAACGACAGGAACCAATTTACGTATTTTCCTCTCCCCCTTAACCACATATTCATAACGCATGGGAATAAAGTTTTCTATATTCCGATCGTCAAGATATTGTTTAAATGCGAGTTCACGACTATAGGTAATGCGAAGAGCATACCAAGCTAAACCGGTAGATTTATTCACAAATGGATATACTTTGGGGACATCGGGATAAAGAAATATTTCCCGATCAAGTGGATTAATTCAATTATTATTGATCTTGTATTCATTTACTTCTATTCATTCCCCTATCCCAGGTGGTCAGATTCAAAAAGTATAGAATCACACAGATGTTCTTTTTCGAAGCGCAAAGATATAACCTTTTTCTATATATACAAAGTGCTTTATCAAAAAAAATGTTCCACAAGATTCAATACATATATAACAGTCTGAATAATAAAGCTATAAAGTCTATGATTTTCATCTATGTATCAATCACATAAAAGAGAGATTCCAAACAAGAGTCTGTGAATCGACTCCGAACACATTCCTTTTCTTTGAATTGCAGACAAAACATGGGAAGAAAAATCTCTTATCATTCGGTATAAACTTTCAATTGTCGGGTAGAAAACTATTATTCTCTCTTTTTATAATCTACGATTTAAAGCTTTGGTTTATATTTCACTGAAGACTACTTTTCCTTCTATGGAGAGATACTTATTTTAGGAAGAGTAACAATAATGAATAAAGTTATGCCGACAGGATATGCCATAAAAAAAGCTGCGTGACAGTGCTCCGTCACACAGCTTTTATTCAAAAGTATCTCAATCTCAACAAAGATTACTTATATTCTTCCCAGCTTTTTATAGCAATATCATCAATACTCATCGTACAAAAAGCACTGATAAATGCGCTTGCCAAACGAGCATTGGTAATTAACGGAATATTCAAATCAATAGCTGCACGACGGATTTTATATCCGTTGTCAAGTTCTCCGGCCGTAAGATTCTTCGGAATATTGACCACCATATCTATCTCCTTATTATGAAGCATTTCAAGAGCCTGTGGGTACTGATCCGTCTCGCTCGGCCAGTAAACAAGTGTACTTTCGATACCGTTTTCCGCAAGCGTACGATGTGTTCCTCCGGTAGCAAAAAGTTTATAACCCTTATCTACCAGCATACGCGCAGCTCCCATCATATCTACTTTCTGCTTCGGAGTGCCGGTAGACAGAAGAATGTTCTTTTTTGGAATACGGTAACCCACGGAAAGCATCGCTTTCAGAATTGCACAGGAAGTATCACTTCCGATACAACCCACTTCACCGGTAGAAGCCATATCTACCCCCAGTACGGGATCAGCTTTCTGCAAACGGTTGAATGAAAACTGAGATGCTTTGATACCGACATAATCGAGTTCGAAAAGATTTTTCGAAGGTTTCTCTACCGGAAGACCGAGCATCACTTTTGTAGCCAGTTCGATAAAGTTGATCTTCAACACCTTGCTGACAAACGGAAAACTACGCGAAGCGCGAAGATTACATTCGATCACCTTGATGTCATTCTCACGGGCCAGATACTGGATATTGAACGGACCGGAGATATTCAACGCCTTTGCAATCTCACGACTGATACGCTTGATACGGCGAACCGTTTCCACGTAGAGTTTTTGCGGTGGGAACTGAATGGTCGCATCACCGGAATGTACGCCGGCAAACTCGATATGTTCACTGATAGCATAAGCGATAATCTCGCCGTTTTGAGCCACAGCATCCATCTCCACTTCTTTGGCGTGCTCGATAAACTGGCTTACCACTACCGGATGTTTCTTTGATACATTGGCTGCCAGTTTGAGAAAACGTTCCAATTCTTCTTGGTTGGAACAGACGTTCATAGCCGCACCACTTAACACATAGGACGGCCGGACAAGCACCGGAAAACCGACTTCATCGACAAATTCATTGATATCGTCCATCGAAGTAAGTTCTCGCCAACGGGGCTGATCTACCCCGATGCGGTCGAGCATGGCAGAGAACTTCTCACGGTCTTCGGCATTGTCGATGCTCTTGGCAGAAGTGCCGAGTATATTGACCTTCTGCGCATCCAGCCGCAAAGCAAGATTATTCGGAATCTGACCACCGGTAGAGACAATGACTCCATGCGGATTTTCCAGTTCGAGAATATCCATCACACGCTCGAAGGTCAGCTCATCGAAGTAAAGACGGTCGCACATGTCGTAATCGGTAGATACTGTCTCCGGATTATAATTGATCATGACGCTGCGCCAGCCTTCCTTGCGGATCGTATTCAACGCCTGCACGCCACACCAGTCGAATTCAACGGAAGAACCGATGCGATAAGCACCGGAACCTAACACAACGATCGATTTACGATCGCCTAAATAGGTTACATCATTGGCCACACCACTATAAGTGAGATACAGATAATTGGTCTGTGCCGGATATTCGGCGGCCAAAGTATCGATCTGCTTTACAACCGGAAGCACACCTACACTTTTACGATGCTTGCGGATAAAAAGAATGCCCTCTTCCATATCGCCTTCATAGCCGATGGCACGGGCTATCTGAAAGTCTGAGAAACCTTGCCGCTTGGCTTGCTTCAACAGTTCGAGAGGTAACTCTGCGATCTGTTTATGATTGTTTCCCCAGCTATGCAACTCTTCGGAAGTACGCATGATGTTCATCAACTTCTGAAGAAACCACTTATCTATTTTCGTCAGTTCGTGCACCTGATCGATCGTATAGCCGGCACGAAAGGCCTTAGAAATAACAAAGATACGTTTATCCGTAGGTTCCCGCAACGCTTTATCGATGTCGGCGATGACAAGTTCCTTGTTTTCTACAAAGCCGTGCATCCCCTGCCCTATCATGCGAAGCCCTTTCTGGATAGCTTCTTCAAAAGTACGGCCGATGGCCATCACCTCACCTACCGACTTCATGGAAGAACCCAACTCTTTATCGACGCCATGAAATTTACCTAAATCCCAACGGGGAATTTTGCAGACAACATAGTCCAATGCCGGTTCGAAGAAAGCACTGGTCGTTTTCGTTACAGAGTTCTTCAAATCGAACAATCCATAGCCGAGCCCTAATTTGGCGGCAACGAAAGCCAACGGATAACCTGTTGCCTTGGAAGCCAATGCGGATGAACGTGAAAGGCGGGCATTAACTTCGATCACGCGATAATCTTCCGATTCGGGATCGAATGCATACTGCACGTTACATTCACCCACGATGCCGATGTGGCGTATAATGCGAATGGCAAGCTCGCGCAATTTATGATATTCTTTATTCGTCAACGTCTGAGAGGGAGCTATAACGATAGACTCACCGGTATGGATCCCCAACGGATCGAAATTTTCCATATTACAAACCGTAATACAGTTATCGAACCGGTCACGCACCACCTCATATTCCACCTCTTTCCATCCTCGCAACGATTTTTCTACCAGCACCTGCGGAGAGAAAGCAAAAGCTTTTTCCACAAGTACATTCAGTTCCTCTTCATTGTCGCAGAAACCGGAACCGAGTCCGCCAAGAGCGTAGGCGGCACGGACAATCACCGGATAACCTAAAGCAGTAGCGGCACGACGGGCATCTTCCACATTCTCCACCGCTTCGCTCTTGATGGTTTTTACATCGATCTCATTCAGTTTTTCTACAAAGAGCTCCCGGTCTTCCGTGTCGATAATGGCCTGTACGGGTGTACCCAACACTTTCACATTGTATTTTTCAAGAATGCCTTCCTTATAAAGGGCCACACCACAGTTGAGCGCGGTCTGTCCACCGAAAGCGAGCATAATACCGTCCGGTTTCTCCTTCTGAATAACTTTCTCCACAAAATAGGGAGTGACGGGGAGAAAATAAATCTGATCGGCTACTCCTTCACTGGTCTGCACCGTAGCAATGTTCGGATTGATAAGAATCGTTTCTATCCCCTCTTCTTTCAAGGCTTTCAACGCTTGCGATCCGGAATAATCGAATTCACCGGCTTCGCCGATTTTCAAAGCGCCGGAGCCGAGAAGCAATACTTTCTTTATATTTTGTTCTTTCATTATAGTCGGTTATTTTAGCAGATTTACAAATTCATCAAACAAGAACTCCGTATCCGTCGGCCCACTGGCAGCTTCGGGATGAAACTGTGCAGAGAACCAAGGATTTGTCTTATGCCGGATACCTTCGTTCGAACCATCGTTCATATTGATAAATAGGGGTTCCCAATCGGCACCCAATGTATTGTTGTCTACTGCATAACCATGATTCTGGCTGGTAATAAAACAACGTTCCGTCCCCACCATGCGTACCGGTTGGTTATGACTGCGATGTCCGTATTTCAATTTGTATATCCTGGCGCCCCCGGCTTTCGAAAGCAACTGGTTGCCCATACAGATACCGAAAATAGGTAGTTTCGTATTCTGCATCGCTTTACGGATGTTTTGTACGGCAGCATCGCAGGTATCAGGGTCGCCCGGCCCATTGGAGATAAACAGTCCATCAAATTCCAGTTCATTGAAATCATAATCCCAGGGAACACGGATCACCTCGACATCACGCTTCAACAAGCAACGGATAATATTCGTCTTTACACCGCAATCTACAAGTACAACTTTCCTCTTTCCTTCTCCCTGGTTATACCGGATGACCTCTTTGCAACTGACTTTATCTACATAGTTGATTCCTGCGTAAACTGCTTCAAGAGCATTCTGCTGATCATCATCGAATATGATCTGTCCCATCATTACCCCATGCTCACGCAGCACCTTAGTAAGTTCGCGGGTATCTATTCCTGTGATCCCGGGCACTTGCTCACGCTTCAACCAATCGGCAAGGCTCTCCACTGCATTCCAGTGACTGTATTCCTCCGAATAATCACTTACAATAATGGCTTCCGCATGGATTTTTTCACTTTCCATAAAAGTAGCCAGTCCATTGGGCTCGACCGTAAAAGGAGGTACCCCGTAATTACCTACCAACGGATAAGTAAGAGTCATCAACTGGCCGGCATACGAAGGGTCGGTCAAACTCTCCGGATAACCTGTCATGGCGGTATTGAAAACCACTTCACCTGCCACCGGCTTTTCGTAGCCAAACGACTTGCCATGAAAACGGCTCCCGTCGTTGAGGATTAAAGTTACATTTCGCATCTTTTATATTTACGATTTGACGATTTACTATTTACGATTGAAATTACCTTTTGGATTTACGATTTGACGATTTACTATTTACGATTGAAATTACCATTTTATTTGTGACCGAAGTCCTTTTCTACTTGTTTATTTAAACAGTGACCTTAATCGTAATTCGTAAATCGTCTAATCGTAAATCTCCTCGATTGTATCTCCTCGATCATAAATCTCAAAATTGGTATACTTGTTCTATATAATTTATAAATGCTTCATTCAATAGCTTCACGCCACCCGGTGTAGGATAGTCCCCACTGAAATACCAATCTCCACTATGATTAGGGCAAGCCTCATGCAAACCGCTCAAAGGCTGATATACAATTTCCACTTTGGCTTTTGTGCCCTTCGGAGTAAGCAACTCCACCATCTTGGCAGAAATTTCTTCATCAGTGAACGGCGCATAAATTTCTTTCACATAGTTCACCATCTGCTCTTTCGGCAGTCCCGCCTGGTCTTTCGATTTACGGTAAGCAGCGGCGATCACATCTTTCATGTCCCGGTCTTTCAGTAATTCGACTGCCGCTTTAAAAGCAATAAACTCACTCATCTTTGCCATATCGATGCCGTAATAATCGGGATAACGTACTTGTGGAGAAGAACTCACAATAACAATCTTCTTCGGCCCCAGTCGATCGAGAATGCCGATGATACTTTGGCGGAGTGTTGTGCCCCGCACAATGCTGTCATCGATAATCACCAAATTATCAATACCGGCACGCAAACTACCGTAGGTAATATCATACACATGGGCCGCCAAGTCATTGCGACTGTTGCCTTCGGCAATAAAGGTGCGCAGTTTGATATCTTTGATAGCCACCTTTTCGCTACGGATACGCCGGGAAAGTATAAGTTCCAGTTCCTCCATGTTCGGATTATGCCCCAAAGAGGCTATCTGCCGTACTTTCTCTTCATTGAGATAGTTGTCCAGCCCTTCGAGCATTCCATAAAACGCCACTTCGGCCGTATTGGGGATAAAGGAAAAAACCGTATGGTCAAGGTCATTATTGATCGCCTTCAAAATACGCGGGATTAATTTCTCACCCAGCAGTTTGCGTTCCTTATAGATATCCACATCACTCCCCCGGGAGAAATAAATACGCTCAAAAGAACATGCCCTTCTCTGACGGGACTTATTGATCTGAGTAGTGCGGAGCTGGCCCGCCTTGTTGATAAGGAGTGCCTGCCCCGGCTGAAGTTCTTTAATCTCTCCGACAGGTACATTAAGGGCAGTTTGTATGACAGGCCTTTCGGAAGCCAAGACGGCAATTTCGTCATCCTGATACCAAAATGCAGGACGAATGCCCCACGGATCACGGATTGCAAATGATTCACCGCTTCCTGTCAATCCGCAAATGACATATCCCCCATCCCACTCTTTACTGGAAGAACGCAGCACGTTGGCAAGATCGATATGCTCTTCGATATAGTTGGTCACCCCCATACCTGTCAGTCCCTCCGCCTCTGCCAGATTGAAAAGACGCTCCACTTCACGATCAAGGCGATGTCCTACCTGCTCGAGCATGATATAAGTATCGGCATATTTACGGGGATGCTGACCGATAGCTGTAATACGGGCAAAAATCTCATCCACATTTGTCATATTGAAATTACCGCAAAGTGCCAGATTCTTGGCACGCCAGTTATTTCTTCTCAAGAAAGGATGAACATAAGAGATACCCGATTTTCCGGTAGTAGAATAGCGTAAATGCCCCATATAAGCCTCTCCGGCAAAAGGCAGATTACGTTTGGCAAAGCCGGCATCGTGCAACTGTTCAGAAGTCAGGTCCTTAAAATTGCCCTGTACCGTTTCAAATATTTCAGTAATAGCTCCCGACCCCAACGCGCGTTCACGGAACATATATTCCTCACCGGGATTGGCAGCGAGCTTCACACAGGCAAGTCCGGCACCTTCCTGCCCACGGTTGTGTTG
>CEAF01043713.1_pt1 | contig 25982 bp, 24 predicted proteins | sample 557431 | NCBI WGS metagenome assembly CEAF01 (sample SAMEA3182068, study PRJEB8094) | gut metagenome | biome: human; feature: gut; material: Stool; isolation source: human stools | place: Canada | collected 2013-11-18 | reverse complement strand
CGGGGTTCTCCACCTCCTCCACGATCTCCTTCTGGACGTACATTTTCAGGTCCTTCTTCTCCTCATCCACGTCCACCACCACATACTCCACGCCCTCGTGGTCGCGCTTATAGGCGGTGGTCAGCGCCTGGATGATCTTGCCCATCATAAAGCTCTGGGGAATGCCCCGTTCCTTTTCCAGCATAGCCAGCGCCGCAAAGATCTCGTCACATTTCATGGTCGTTTCTCCTTCTATCTCAAGTCGTGTTGTCTCAGAATTCCACCCGCAGGCGCACCAGCGCCGTCTCGTTCTTCTCAAAGCGCACCGTCTCGCCGCCCATGTCCAGCAGCACCGCGCCGTCTTCATAGCCCGCCAGGGTCCCGGCGAACTCCTTGCGCCCGTCCTTGGGCTGGTACGTTTTCACCAGCACGGGGCTGCCCATGAACTGCGCAAAATCCCCCGGCCGCTTCAGCTGGCGCTCCAGCCCCGCCGAGCCCACCTCGAACACGTAGCTGCTCTCGATGGGGTCCGCCTCGTCCAGAAGATCGCTGACCGTGCGGCTGATGGCCTCGCAGTCCAGAATGTCCACGCCGCCGTCCTTGTCCAGATACAGCCGCAGGTACCACTGTCCCGCCTCCCGGACGTACTCTACATCCCAGATGCGGCAGCCCTGCGCCTGCACCGCCGGCTCCGCCAGCGCCCATACGACCTCGGTGATCTTTTTCACAGCAAGCCCTCCAACAGAACGTCCCGGTCATCATGGAACGATGACCATTAAAAAAAGCGGACGATCTCGTCCACTCCAGTCAATACCTTAACCTTACGTACACACATAGCATACCATATAAGCACACGAAACGCAAGGGTTTTTCCGCAAAAAGCACCCGCAAAATAGGTCGAAAAGCTGAAAAGAACGCCCTTAGGACGCTCTTTTCAGCTTCATAACGCCTCTCGACAGCAAAAACGCCGCCAAATTTACCAGCACCACCGTGGCGCCCACCGGCGTGCCCCACAGGTACGACCCGGTCAGCCCCACGCAGAAGCACACCACACTCAGCCCCGCGGCGCAGATGACCACGCCCCGGAAGCTCCGCAGCAGCGTCATGGCCGTCAGCGCCGGGAAGATGACCAGACTGGAGATCAGCATCGCGCCCATCATCCGCATGCCCAGCACGATGGTCAGGGCCGTCAGCACCGACAGGATGGTGTTGTACAGCCCCACCTTCACCCCGGTGGCCCGGGCGAAGCTCTCGTCGAAGGTGATGGCGAACAGCCGATGGTAAAACAGCACATACAGCACCAGTACCGCCGCGCACAGCCCCACGCTCAGCGCCACATCCGCCCGGTCCATGGCCAGGATAGAGCCGAACATAAAGCTGTCCACATCCGTGGTCATGCCGGTGGTCAGACTGGTGACCACCACGCCCACGGCCAGCGCCGACGCGCTGACCACCGCGATGGCCGCGTCCGCACCCATCCGGCTTCTCTCCGTCATCCGCAGCAGCCCCAGCGCTGCCAGCACCACCACCGGGATAGACACCGGCAGCGGCGCCCAGCCGCAGGCCAGCGCGATGCTCAGTGCGCCGAAGGACACATGGCTCAGCCCATCGCCGATCATGGCGTACCGCTTCAGCACCAGCGGCACGCCCAGCAGCGCCGCGCACAGCGCCACCAGGATACCCACCACAAAAGCCCGCAGGATGAACGGGTACGTGAACATTTCCAGCAGTAAGCTCATGCCTCGTCACCTCCGAACCGTTTGCCCCAGGGGGACGTTAGATAGTCCGCCGCCGTGCCGAAAAAGTACGTTCCGTGGCCGGCGTGCAGAATATGGTCGGCGTAGCGCAGGGCGCTGCGTATATCGTGTGTCACCGCAACGATGGCGATGCCCTCCTGCTTGTTCAGGTATTCCAGCGTGCGGTACAGCTCCTGGGCCGCCGCCGGGTCCAGCCCCGTCACCGGCTCGTCCAGGATCAGCAGCTCACCGGCGGCGCACAGGGCCCGCGCCAGCAGCACCCGCTGCTGCTGCCCGCCGGACAGCTCCCGGTAGCACCGGTCCTTCAGCTCCAGCACGCCCAGCTTGCCCATGTGCATCAGCGCGGTGGACTTCTCCTTCGGCGTGTAGAAAAACCTCATTCCCTTCCCGCTGAGAAAGCCGCTGCGCACTACCTCCGTCACCGTGGCGGGAAAGTCCTTCTGCGCCTTTGTCTGCTGGGGCAGATAGCCGATGGCGCCGGAGCGCAGGGAGGGCGAACGTACGATCTCGCCCGCCATGGGGTGCAGCAGCCCCAGCAGGCTTTTCACCAGTGTGGACTTGCCGCTGCCGTTCTCGCCCACGATGCACACATAGTCGCCGCTGTGCACCTGAAAGCTCAGGTGCTCCCACACCGGCTTACCCTCATAGCCCAGCGCCGCGTCCCGGCAGTCCAACAGTATGCGCTTCTCCTGTTCCATCAGGACAGTCCCTCCTTCAGTGCCGCCGCGTTGGCGGTCATCAGACTGATATAGGTGGCTCCGCCGTCGAATTCCGCCCGGCTCACCGTCTGGCAGGAGTGGAATGTCCGCACCTGCGCCCCGGTGGTCTCGGCGATGGCCTGCGCCACCTTCCGGCTGCTCAGCTCGATGGTGTATACCACCGGTATCTCCTGCTCCTCCACCACGTCGATCAGATATTTCAGCGTGGCGAGGGACGGCTCCGTGTCTCCCGCGCAGCCGTGGAACGCCGCCCGGTAATCCAGATCATATTCCCTGCAGAAATACAGCAGCGGGAACCGATCGCCGAACACCAGCAGCCGCCGTGCCGCATGGTCCGTGATGTCGCGGAATGTCTCGTCCAGCGCCTGCAATTCGTCCAGATAGTCCGCCAGCCGAGTCCGATAGCCGTCGGCATTGTCCGGATCGGCCTCACACAGCGTATCGCAGATGGCCCGGCACAGGGCCATGGCGTTCACCGGCGATGTCCAGATGTGCTCGTCGTACTCTATTTCCTCTTCGTGGCCATCGTGCAGATGCCCATCATGTGCCTCATGGTCATCGTGCTCGCCATGTTCGTCATGCGCGTGGTCATGGCCGCCCTGCATCCCCTCGGCGTACTCCTCCCGGTATGTCTCCACGCAGTCCATCATAGCCAGCCGGTAGGGGATAGCCTCGCCTGCCGCGTCCAGAATGTCCTCCACCCACAGCTCGCTTTCCCCGCCGTTGTAGAGGAACACCTCCGCCTCGCTGACGGCGATCACGTCCAGCGGCGTGGGCTCAAAGCTGTGCGTCTCCCGCCCGGCGGGCACCAGCAGCTGTACGTCCACCGCGTCCCCGCCGATCTGCCGCACAAAGTCGTAATAGGGGAACAGCGTGCACACCACGTTCAGTTTCCCGCTTTGCGGACGGTCCTGCCGCCCGCAGCCCGCCAGCGTCAGCGCCAATACCGCCGCCAGCACCAGCGCCCGGAACCGTCTCATCATCCTCCACCTCCCTGCAAAGAATAGAAAACAGTATACCACACTTCTCCCCGAAAGAAAACCCCCGCGCCCCTGCTGTCCTTCCCGCCGCCGCGTTAAAATTTTACCAATCAAGTTTCTCGAAAAGAAAACAACCTCCGGCCGGTTGCAAAAATCCCGGAACCCCGCCAAAAACTGAATGGTTCAATGTAAAAAAGAAGCAAAAACCATATAAAATATGTGGAAAAATCCGTTCATAGAATGTTAAAAATGTACAATATAGCGCTCAATTTTTATAAAAACTGCTAATTGCGGGCGGAAAGAGTTTCCTGTATACTTTTTTCAGGTAGCCTTGAAGGGATTTTATCCCGTGAGGAAATACCTGCGGGGCATGGCGGTGCCCCGTGCCGTTTCCTGTCAATAGACGGGCACGGTAAAATTTATCAACTCCTGCGTCGATGTAGGAGCAAAAATCTGTTAAGGAGAGAAAACAATGGAAGAAAGAAAAGGCTTTGGAACCAATTTCGGGTTCCTGATGGCCGCGGTCGGCTCTGCAGTCGGCCTGGGCAACATCTGGGGCTTCCCCAATAAGATGGGCGCCTCCGGCGGCTTCACGTTCCTCATCATCTATCTGATCCTGGCGGTCCTGTGCGGCTTCATCGTCATGGTGGGCGAGCTGGCCATCGGCCGCAAGACCGGCCACGGCGCCGTGGGCGCGTACAAGGCTCTGTCCAAGAAGTTCAAGTGGATGGGCTGGCTGGGCATCCTGTCCGCCTTCTTCATCCTGTTCTTCTACTGCGCACTGGGCGGCTACTGCATCAAGTACACCGTTCTGAACATCGGCGATCTGTTCGGTGCCGGCTTCGGCTCCAATGGCCTGTCCGGCGGCGAAATTTTCGGCAACTTCCTGGGCAGTCCCGTTGAGGGTGTTATCTACGGCCTTATTTTCGTGGCGCTGACCATGCTCATCGTTATGGGCGGCGTCGGCGGCGGCATCGAGAAGGTCTGCTCCGTGGGTATGCCCGCCCTGTTCGTGGCCCTGCTGATCTGCATCATCCGCGCCTGCACCCTGGAGGGTACCGACGTGGCCGTGCAGATCCTGCAGGCGGACGGTTCTCTCGTGGAGGGCGTTGTTAACGGCAGTGCTCTGGACGGTCTGAAGTACATGTTCTCCCCCGGCTGGGCGGCCAATGTCGGCTATTATGTGCCCGCCAAGGCGGTTGTTGACGGCGTGGAGGTCTCCTCCATCATGGTCAATGGCGTGGCACAGGCCATCGTCTCCTACCAGTCCGGCGCTCCCAGCATCTTTAACGTTGTTTCCACCGCTGGCGGCCAGATGTTCTTCTCCCTGTCTCTGGGCATGGGCGCCATGATCACCTACGGCTCCTACCTGCAGAAGAAGGAGAACCTGCAGAAGAACGCCCTGCTGATCATCATCATGGATACCATGGTGGCCCTGATGGCCGGTCTGTGCGTCATGCCCGCCCGCTTCGCCCTGGATCCCGCCGGCAACATCGGCGGCCCCAAGCTGCTGTTTATCACCATGCAGAACGTGTTCCACTCCATGGGCACACTGGGCCCCATCTTCGGCATCCTGTTCTATCTGCTGGTGGTGTTTGCCGCCATCTCCTCCTCCATCTCCCTGCTGGAGGTCATCGTGGCCCACTTTGTGGATAAGGCCCGTATCGAGGGCAAGGGCGACAAGCGCAAGAAGTACACCCTGATCGCCGCGGCTCTGGTGGGCCTGGGCTGCATCCTGGTCTGCGCCGACTGCCTGGGTTCCAGCGGTATCGCACCGGCCAATATACTGAATATAGCGGAACCCAAGAACTGGGCGGCTGACTGGCTGGACTTCTGGGATGCACTGTCCGAGGGCGTTATGATGCCCCTGGGCGCCCTGCTGATGTGCCTGATGATCGGCTGGGAGGTCGGCCCCGAGTTCGTCAAGGAAGAGGCGGAGCAGTCCGGTCATGCCATGGGCAGCTACGGCTTCTTCAAGGTCTGCGTCAAGTTCATCACCCCGCTGTGCATGGTCCTCATCCTGTACGGCCAGATCAAGGATTTCTTCTTCTAAGTAAATGCAGAACGCCGGAGCAATGCTCCGGCGTTCTTTCTGCCGCAAAAGGCCGGGCGCTGAAAGCACCCGGCCTTTTGCTTACTTAAGCGTAATGCTGTTTTGCAGCACGGCGACGCTGTACAGCAGCAGTACGTCCGCCCCCTCCGGGAATTCCGCCACCCGCGAGAGCGCGTCCGTGGCAATGTACCGGATGTCCACCGCGTATACGGTGCGGTAGCCGCCCGCCAGCAGGGGGATCAGGCTGCTGCCGAAGGAGTCCCGGAACACGATCAGCGTCCGGTCATTGTTAGCCGCCGGGTTTTCGATCCGCAGCAGCGCCTTCGGTCCGCCCAGAAACAGGTCGTAGGGAGCCTTCTCCGCTGCCGTCAGATCATACACCCCGCCGGTGCTGTCCGTCTCATAGTCGTACACCGTGCAGCCGTCCAGCAGGGGAGAGGTGATATAGGACAGGACGTCCGCCGTCAGCGGCTCCGGTGTCTTGCCCCAGTAGCTGCCGTGAAATTCGCCCGCCAGCGCGCACAGCGTCTCCTCCGTCGTGTCCGGCACAGGCGCACCCATGGCCTCCGATATGGTCTGCGCCACGGCGGAAAGACGCTCCTGCCGCCAGTGTGGATCGGTACGGTAATAGTCCTCCAGCGACAGCAGCCCGGAAATATCGATCGTCTGTACCGGCAGCCGCTGCGCCAGATAGTCCGCCGTCTCCTGGGCCCCGGCGGGCGTGTAGCCCTCCGGCGTCTCCATAAAAGCGGCCTTATCTGGGATCACGCTCATATATACGTGTTCCGACCCGGAGAAATATGCCTCCAACAGGTGGGAAAACCGTTTTACGGCGAAGTCCAGTGATTTCTCGCTCCACGGTGCGTCGGTGGCGGCGGCATAACCCCGGTACACATATACCTCCGGCAGCGTATCCTCCTGCACCCGCCGGGTGGGAATGGCGGCAGCAGCTATGACCATAGCCGCTGCCGCCAGCAGAAATACGCCTCGCTCTATCCAGCGCTTCACAGGATGGCCTCGTCGTAGACGGGCTGCACGCCGAAGATGCCGTTCAGGTGGGACATAAAGGTGTCCACCAGATCCTCGGCACCGAACACGGACACCACATACTCGCCCACCACGGCCACGGCAACCTTATCGGGGAAGCCGCACATCCACTGCCGCTGCTGGATGTTGTCCCGCAGGGCGGTGGCCAGCGCATCGGCATCATCGGTGCAGTGGTACGCCGCGGCGGTAAAGGTGTTCTGGTTCATCATGTGTACCAGCGACGCGGCCTGATCCACCTTGGCCGTCTCCGGCAGGCCGAGGGCGCTGTCCACAGCGGCACGGTCGGTCAGGTCATAGACGCCGGGGGCGTCCTCCTTGCTGTTCGCCTCGGAGTAGTCGCCGCCGCTGGCGGGGAACTTCTCGTCCTCGGTGTAGGTGCTCCACACCTTCTCCAGCAGGTCAAGAGCGCTGGCAGGCGCGGCGGGCTGGTCGCCCTTGCTGTCGTTCTTCGTGCCGCAGGCGGCGAGACTCAGGGTCAGCACGGCGGCGAGCACAAGGGAAATGATTTTTTTCATCGTGTAGTTTCCTCCTGAAATAGGTTTCTGTCCATTGAGACGGAGCGCGGTGCGATTTGGTTCCATGAAAATTCTGCCGCGTTTATAGCCAGCTCTGGTCAAAGCCGTAGGGCAGCAGCTCCTTCAGCGCGAAGCGCTTGCTCTCGCCCTTTCCGTTCAGGCAGATCACCGTCAGGTCGGGCGCGAATTCCATCATCACCTGCCGGCAGGTGCCGCAGGGCACACAGTGATCCTTGCTGCGGCCGGCGATCACGATGGTGTCGAAGTCCCTGTGCCCCTCGCTGACTGCCTTGACCATGGCCGTTCGTTCGGCGCATATCGTGGCGCCGTAGGCGGCGTTCTCCACGTTGCAGCCGGTAAACACCGTCCCGTCCTTACACAGCAGCGCCGCGCCCACCGGGAAGTGGGAATAGGGCACATAGGAACGCTCCAGCATGGCCACCGCCATATCACAAAGCTGTTTTTCCGTCATGGTGCATCCTCCTTATGGTTTCCGTTTTTTGGTAGTCCTATACGTCAGCTCAACTCCGCCTTACCGGTGTAGAGCTGATAATACTTGCCCTGCTGCGCCAGCAGCTCCTGATGGTCGCCGCGCTCAATGATGCGTCCGTGCTCCAGCACCAGAATGGCTCGGCTGTTCCGCACGGTGGACAGCCGGTGCGCGATAACGAACACCGTCCGGCCCTCCATCAGCGAGTCCATGCCCTGTTCGATCAGGTTTTCCGTCCGCGTGTCGATGGAGCTGGTGGCCTCGTCCAGGATCAGTACCGGCGGGTCGGACACCGCCGCCCGGGCGATGGCCAGCAGCTGGCGCTCGCCCTGGCTCAGGCTGCCGCCGTCCCCGGTGATGACCGTGTCATACCCCTGGGGCAGGTGCCGGATAAAGCTGTCGGCGTTGGCCAGCTTCGCCGCGGCCCGTACCTCCTCGTCCGTGGCGTCCAGCCGTCCGTAGCGGATGTTGTCCGCGATGGTGCCGGTGAACAGATGGGTGTCCTGCAATACCATGCCCAGCGAGCGGCGCAGGGAGTCCTTCTGGATGTCCCTCACGTCAATGCCGTCATAGGTGATGGTGCCCTCCTGCACATCGTAAAACCGGTTGATGAGGTTGGTGATGGTGGTCTTGCCCGCGCCGGTGGAGCCCACAAAGGCGATCTTCTGCCCCGGCTTGGCGAACAGCGACACGTCGTTCAGTACCGTTTTCTCCCCGTCATAGGAGAAGGTCACATGGTCGAACCGCACGTCGCCCTTCAGCTCCACCAGCGTGCCGTCAGGTTTTTTCCACGCCCAGCAGCCCGTGCGGCGGTTCGTCTCGGTCAGCGTATCGCCATGCTTTTCCACCCGGACGATGACGGTCTTGCCCTCATCCACCTCCGGCTCGGCCTCCATCACGGCGAAGATGCGCTCCGCGCCGGCCACCGCCGCCAGCAGCACGTTCACCTGCTGGCTGATCTGCGAGATGGGCTGGCTCACCTGCTTCACATACAGCAGGTACGCGCCCAGGGAGCCCACGTCGAACATCCCGCCGATGGCCAGCAGCCCGCCCACGCAGCAGGTGACGGCGTAGTCGATGCGGGACAGGTTGGCCATGGCCGGCATCATGGCGCCGGAGTAGGTCTGGGCCGCCGTGGCGGCGTCCCGATAGCTGTCGTTCAGCCCGGAGAACTGCGCGATGGCCTTGCTCTCGTGGTTGAACACCTTGATGACCTTCTGGCCCTCCACCATCTCCTCGATATAGCCGTTCATGGCGCCCAGCGCCTGCTGCTGTGCCTGAAAGCTCACGCGGCTTCTGCCGCCAACGCCCTTGACCACCAGCAGCATCAGCACCAGAAAGGCAACGGTGATCAGCGTCAGCACCCAGTTCATATACAGCATCATAACAACAATGCCGATAAACGTCAAGGCGCAGGACACCACACTGGCGAAGCTGGAGTTGATCATCTCCGACACGGTGTCCATGTCGTTGGTAAAGCGGCTCATCAGGTCGCCGGACTGGTGGGTGTCGAAGTACCGCAGGGGCAGGTCCTGCAATTTGTCGAACAGATCCTGCCGCATCTGGGCCACCGTCCGCTGGGAGATATGCACCATGATGCGGGCGTAGGCATAGGAGCACAGGCCCGACAGCAGGAACAGTCCCAGCAGCAGCGCCAGCATTTTCAGCAGGCCGGCGAAGTCGCCTACCAGAATATAGTCGTTGATAATAGGCTTGAGCAGATAGCTGCTCATCACCGAGCCCACGGAGCTGATCACCAGGCAGATGAACACCACCACCAGCGCCGCCTTATAGCGCCCGATATAGCGCAGCAGCTTGCTCACCGTGCCCCGGAAGTCCTTGGGCCGCTGGAAGCCGTGTCCCTGGGGCCCGTGGCCGCGCGGTCCGCCGCGTTTTTGTTCAGCCATCGATGCTCACCCCTTCCTGCTGGGAGCGATAGACCTCCCGATAAATGTCGCTCTGCGCCATCAGCTCCTCATGGGTGCCTATGGCGGAGATGTGCCCATCGTCCATCACCAGTATCAGGTCGGCGTCCATAACGGATGTGATCCGCTGGGCGATGATGAGCTTTGTGGTGCCGGGCAGCGCCGTTTTCAGCGCGCCTCGGATCTTCGCGTCCGTGGCGGTGTCCACCGCGCTGGTGGAGTCGTCCAGGATCAAGATCTTCGGCTTCCGCAGCACCGCCCGGGCGATGCACAGCCGCTGCTTCTGCCCGCCGGAGACGTTGGTGCCGCCCTGTTCGATATAGGTGTCGTATCCGTCCGGCATTTTCTCAATAAACTCGTCGGCGCAGGCCAGACGGCAGGCGTCCTCGATCTCCTGATCGCTGGCGTTCTCGTCGCCCCAGCGCAGGTTCTCCCGGATGGTGCCGGAGAACAGCGTGTTCTTCTGCAGCACCATGGCGCAGCCGCTGCGCAGCGCCTCCATGGTGTAGTCCTTCACATTGTGGCCGCCCACATACACCGCGCCGCCGTTCACGTCGTACAGCCGGGGGATCATGCTTACCAGCGTGGTCTTGGCGCTGCCGGTGCCGCCTAAAATGCCCACCGTGGCCCCGCTGGGAACGGTAAAGCTCACGTCCTCCAGATTCCAGGCCTCCGCCGTGTCGTGGTACTTGAAATACACATGGTCGAAGCGGATGGAGCCGTCCTCCACCTTCAGCGCCGGATCGGCCTGCTCGTCGGTGATGCGGGGTTTCTCCTCCAGCACCTCGGCGATACGCTTGCCGCAGGCGATGGCCCGGGTCAGCATCATCAGTACCACGGATACCATCATCAGCGCCATCAGTATCTCACTCACATAGGTAAAGAACGCGATCAGATCGCCGGAGAGCAGCGTGCCCTCCCACACGTAGTGGCCGCCGATCCACATGACCGCCGTGATGGTGCCGCCCATGAGGATCATCATCACCGGCATGAACAGCACCACAAAGCCGAAGGCGCGCTCGGCCATGCTTCGCAGCTTCTCGCTGCGCTGGGTGAACTTCTCCTTTTCCTGCGCCTCACGCACAAAGGATTTCACCACGCGTATGGCGTTCAGGTCCTCCTGCACCACCAGGTTCAGCTGGTCCGTGGCCCCCTGCAAAGAGGTGAAGAACGGCCCCACACGCTTGATGACGATGACCACCGCGATGATCAGCAGGGGAATGACCACCAGGAACACCTGGCTCAGCCGCTGGCTGATGATCAGGGCCATCACCAGCGCCGTCACCAGCATGGTGGGGGCGCGGACCAGCATACGCATTCCCATAAATGTGGTCATCTGCACCGAGGCCACGTCGTTGGTCAGCCGCGTTACCAGACTGGCGGTGGAGAAGCGCTCGATGTTGGCAAAGGAGAAGCGCTGTACCTGCTCGTACTCCGCCTTCCGCAGCGCCGCACCGAAGCCCATGGACGCCTTGGCGGCCAAAGCCGCCGCGCCCACGCCGCAGCCCAGCGCCAGCAGCGCCATAATGACCATTTTCAGCCCCGCCATCAGGATATAGCCTCTGTCTCCGTTGGCGATGCCGATATCCACGATGTCGCTCATCACCTGGGGCAGCGTCAGCTCCAGCACCGCCTCTCCGGCGGAGCAGGCGATGGCAAACAGCATCAGCAGGCGGTAGCCCTTGGTATAGGGCGCCAATTTTTTTATCATGCTTCCTCCTCCTCGTCGGTCAGGTTCCGTCCCGCCCGCAGCAGGAACGCGGTGAACTGCGCCTTTTCCTCCTGCGTGAAGCCGCGCTCCAGCCGTTCGTTCACCTGGTGCAGCACGGTCTGAAAATCGTCATGGAACCGCTGGCCCTCCTCTGTCAGTGCCAGAATGCGGCACCGTCCGTCCGTGGCGCTGACGGTGCGGTATACCAGCCCCTTCTCCTCCAGCCGGTCCACGATGCCGTTCACCGTGCTGGGCTTGATCATCAGGTGGCGCTCCAGCGTCTTCTGGTTCACGCTGTCCTCCGCGTCGTGCAGGAACATCAGCGTCCGGCACTGCATGGGCGATACGTCGTAGCGCTTCAGCATCCGCCCCATCAGCTTATGCACCTGGTGATCGCAGTAGCCGAACAGCGCGCCGAAGTGCGCCGGGTGCTCGTCAAAGCAGAATTTCATGGCGGTCCTCCTTCTTTGCTTTTAAATTTTTAGCATACAAACTATTAGTGTGCTAAATGGTAGCACCAATATTTTTTGTTGTCAATAGGGGAGGAGTGTCCTGCCTGTAAACGATTTGTGAACGGAGTCCCTACTTTGTGAATGGTTTGTTAATTCTTTGCCAAACCTGTTGACTTCCCGCCCGAGTGCGTGTATGATACGCTCATCCGAAAGGATACCCACCCATTGTATTTCTCTCTCCTTTTACTGAAAAAAAGGCGGCGCTGAAGCGCCGCCTTTTTTCGTCTCTGCCCTTGTCAACAGAGGGTATAATAAAAGCAAAAGCGAAACAGGCGGCAAAAAACAGTTGCCATCGCGGAAGAATTGTAGTAGAATATATTTCACGAACTTGTCCTCCGCCGTGAGCTGCGGGGCCGGTCTCGCGCAATGGATACCCACGAATCATGTCAGGCGGGGAACCGAGCAGCATTAAGAGGGATCATCCATGTGCCGCGAGGGTGCCGGCCCTGTGGCTCACGGCGGAGGACTCGTTTATTTTGTTTGTCAGCAGGGAGGTGTGCCCATGTACCAGGCGCTGTACCGCAAATACCGGCCCAAGACCTTTTCCGAGGTGGTGGGCCAGCAGCACATCACCGATACGCTCCAGCGCCAGGTGGCCGACGGTCAGGTGGGCCACGCCTACCTGTTCACCGGTACCCGCGGCACCGGCAAGACCACCTGCGCCCGCATCCTGGCCAAGGCCGTCAACTGTCAGCACCCCATTGACGGCGCGCCCTGCAACCAGTGCGCCGCCTGCCGCGGCATTGACGACGGCTCGCTGCTGGATGTGACGGAGCTGGACGCTGCCTCCAACGGCAGCGTCAACGACGCCCGCAGCCTGCGGGAGGAGGCCGTCTACCCGCCGGCGGTGCTGCAAAAGCGCGTCTACATCATCGACGAGGTGCATATGCTCTCCCGCGACGCCTTCAACGCCCTGCTGAAGATCATGGAGGAGCCGCCCGCCCACCTGCTGTTTATCCTGGCCACCACCGAGATCCAGAAGGTCCCGGCTACCATACTCTCCCGCTGCCAGCGGTTCAATTTCAAGCGCATCCTGCCCCACGATATGGAGCAGCAGCTGCTGAAGGTGGCGAAGGCCGAAGCCATCGACCTGACCCCGGACGGGGCGGACCTGCTGGCCCGCATGGCCAACGGCGCCCTGCGCGACGCGCTCAGCCTGCTGGACCAGTGCCGTGCCGCCGGCGCGGTCGTGGACGGCCGCAGCGTGCTGGACACGCTGGGACTGGCCGGCAGCACCCAGACGGTGCAGCTCATGCGCCTGCTCCTGGCGCGTCAGGGGGGCGACGCTTTGGCGCTGCTGGACCAGCTGTACCGGGGCGGCAAGGATGTGGGCGCGCTGCTGGGCGAGCTCAGCGACCTGTGCCGGGATATGACCGTTCTGGCCGCCGCGCCGGAGGGCGGCGCCGCCCTGTTGGGCGGCCTGTATGATCGCAAGACCCTCTCTGAACTGACGGCGGAGGTCCCCATGCGCCGCCTGCTCTATATGACCGATACCATCCAGCGCACCGCCGCGGCCCTGCCCCGGAGCATCCGCCAGCGGACGGACGCCGAGCTGTGCCTGCTGCGTCTGTGCGACGAGAGCCTTTCCAACGATACGGAGGCTCTGGCGGACCGCGTCTCTGCCCTGGAGGACGCCTTGAAGAAGGGCGTCGTCCCGGCGGAAAGACCCGCCGCCCGTCCGGCGGCTGCGCCGACTCCGCCGCCCCGCCGCGAAGCGCCCCCGATCCCGCAGGAGACATCTCCCGCACCGGCCCCCACGGCCCCCGCACCTCCGGCCCCTGCGCCGGAGAGCGCCCCGGCGGCGCCCGCCGCCGGCGGTGACAGCCAGGTCTGGGCCGCGCTTATCGAGCACTACAAGGGACCCCTGACCATCCCCGATCGGGTATGGCTGAACCAGGCGACAGGTACGCTGGAGGGGGATGTGCTCACCGTTTCCTGTGCCAACGATCTGGTGAAGCAGCAGCTCAGCCGCAAGGCCATCGAGGATGTGCTCTGCGGCGTCACCAGCAGCCATGTGGGCCGTCCCGTCCGGGTGCAGTTCACCGTAGGCGGCGGCCCCGCCGCGCCCGTGCGGCGCGCCCCGGTCCGCCCCGCGCCCCGGCCCACGCCCGCCCCGTCGGCGGACGACTATGAGCGCCCGCCCCTGCCGGAGGAGGCGCCGCCCGCCCCGCCGGACCTGCCGCCCTGGGAGGTGCCGGCTCCCCACAGGGACAAGCTGGACGAGTTGGTGGAAAACGCCAAACAGCTGGACAATTTTCGCATCAAATAAGCCGACAGTTCATGCTGAGCGCACCGGTGTCTCACATGGAGCACACCAATGTTACACAAAGAGCGCATCGGTATTACACATGGGTAAACCGATGCTGCACATAAGATGTCCGATAGTTTACACTGGCAAAATGAACAGATCGATATAAAGGAGAAACGAATATGGCAAAGGGATACAGCGCCCGCAGGGGCTTTACCGGCGGTGCCGGGATGATGCAGCAGCAGGCGCAGATGCAGCAAAAACTGCTGAAAATGCAGCAGGATATGGCAAAAGCGCAGGAAGAAGTTGAAAAAACGGAGTTCACCGCCTCTGTGGGCGGCGGCGCGGTAACGGCAGTGGTCACCGGCAAAAAGGAGCTGACCAAGCTGACCATCAAGCCCGACGTCATCGACCCGGAGGACGCCGAAATGTTGCAGGATCTGGTCATTTCTGCGGTAAATGAGGCACTTCGGCAGGCAGATGATGCCATGAACAGCTCCATGAGCTCACTCACCGGCGGACTGAACATCCCCGGCCTGGGCCTGTAAACCGTGATAGAAAAGCGCCCGCCCTGCATAGCGCAGGGCGGGTGCTTTTCGCGCAAAAAGGACAAAATATTCGGATATTTCGCGCGATATATTGACACATTCGACAAGGCGGTGTATTCTGTGTATGTAGAAATTTTGTTAAATTTCTGCTTATCATATGGATAAAAAAACGGGAGAAATACATCATGGAAAACGAAAAAAACGAGATGAAAAAGAAACCGGGAAAGGTGCTGCCGTGGTTGGCCGCCGTGCTGCTGGCGGCGGCCCTGGCAGCGCGGGCGGCGGTGCCCGTGCCCGCGGGCCTGTTTATGCAGATCTGGAACATCGGCACACAGCTGATCATACTGTTTTCCGGGTTGGTGCTGTTTTCGGCGGCGGCCAGAGCCGTATTTCAGAGAGTGTCGCCCAGCAGCAACCACGGCAAGACCGTGTTCACGCTGGCGGACAGCGCTATCCGATATCTGCTGATCATCGTGGGGCTGCTGTGGGCGCTGTCTATCGTGGGCGTGGATGTGCGGGCGCTGCTGGCCGGCGCCGGCGTGCTGGCGCTGATCATCGGCTTCGGTGCGGAGAGCTTGATCGCCGACGTGATCACCGGTACATTCATGCTGTTTGAGCACCAGTACGAGGTGGGCGACATCATCGTGGTGGGCGACTTCCGCGGCACGGTCACACAAATCGGCATCCGTACCACGCAGATCATGGACTCCGGCGGAAACGTGAAGATCATCAACAACTCCGATATCCGCAGTCTGATCAACCGATCCAACGACCTGTCCTTCGCCGTGTGCGACATGGCGGTCCCCTATGACAAGGAGAGTCTGGCGCGGGCGGAGGAGGTGCTGGGCGAGGTGCTGCCGAAGCTGCACCGGGAGCACCCCGACCTGTTCAGCAAGGCCCCGGCCTATCTGGGCGTACAGTCGCTGGACTATGAAAATCGCGCCGTTGTGCTGCGGGTGGCGGGTGAGACACACGAGGAGAACATTTACAAGGCGCAGCGTTTGCTGAACCGCACGCTGTTCATGGCCTTTGAGGAGGAGGGGCTCTCCTGCCCCGTCCACAGGGTGGAGCTGGATCGGGAGTAAGCCATGAACGACAAGGAATTTTCACCGGCACCCGCGGAATTTTCTCCGCCGAGGCCGGAGTTCTCCGCGCCGCCGCGGGAGTGGGCCGCGCCGGGGAACGAGATATCCCGCGACGACACCGCGCCGCCGCAGAAGAAGCGCCGCAGTCTTCCGGCCATGCTGGTGGCCGGGGCCGCGGCGGTGGCCATCGGCCTGTCGTGCTGGGGCGCCGCCGTGACGGACAACACGCCCCGCGCCGCGCTGACGGCGGAGCAGTGCGCCTATCTGGACGCGGTCAGCGAGGCGCTGCTGGAGGAGGACATCCCCGGTCTGGAGGCGCTGGCGCTGGATCCCATGATGCGGCAGCTCTGCGAGGAGGTCATAGAACCGTATTACTACGACGTGCTGCTGCCCTACGACGCTTCCTACAGCGATATGGTGCGCAAGGACGAGCTTTATACCTACTACCGGGACATCAATTATGACGGGAAAACACTGGGGCCTTTCCGGGAGGGGAGGTCCATGCGGGACGATCTGCTTTTCAGCGTTGCCACCTCCAATAGATTCCAATCCTGGGGTGTGCACTGGGATGTGTACTCAATATTACCGTATGTGTCCGGCTGGGTGCGCTGCGGCGGCGATGGGGACGGTCTTCGCTATTTCAACTTTGATAGGGTGAAGGAGATATCAGGTGCCGGCACGGGATTGTTCGGCGGGGCGGGGAGCCGCTATGTCTGCAAGTATTACTTTGCGGACTATCTCAAGGGCGTTTGCAGAGGCTCACTGACACAGGAGTGCGAGACCGGAGATAGTCACAAGGTGAAAGAGGCTTACGCAAACAGCACCGTGACGCTGCGTACCGGCGATGGGCGCTATGAGACAACATTTCCGGTCGTAGACGGACATCCGAAGCCGGACGCTTCAAACCATGTGGAGGTCGTTGAGAATTATAACGAAAATGCTGCTCTGCTGATCTGGCACGCGCCGTCCGGTGAGGATATAGAACTGCAGCTGGTCAACCTCTGACCAAACAGGCCAATAAAAAATCTCCCCGGAAGGGGAGATTTTTTTATCCGAAATAGGCCACCAGCAGATCCGTGACCACGCCGTAGCTCTTGCTGCCGTCCGTGTCGCCGTTGCTCTTGAGAAAGCCGTCATACACGGTGTCCGAGACCTTTGAGACGACGCCGCGGAACTGCGCCCAGTAGGCGTTGTCCGCCCGCAGGTCAGCCACCACCGTGTCCGGCAGTGCGTCCCGTATGGTCTGCCACGCCTCCCGGTCGGCGCTGTACAGAGCGTTGAACAGATACCCGAACCCCGTCAGCCAGCCGGAGTAGCGGTACCCTGCGTCCTCTGACCGGACAGCGGCCAGTATGCCGATGAAATTGCACTCCTCCTCCGCCGTGATGCCCCGCTGGTGCGCCAGCTCATGGCATACAGTGGCCGGCAGAAAGGCCGCCGGACTGTCCATGTTGACGTTCGGTTCGCCGGTGAACGGAAAATAGAACCCGGTGAAGCGCAGGGCACTCAGCGCCCGGGAGCATGCAAATCCCTTGGCACCGCCCGTTTCCGCCCGCAGGAACGGGAACTCGCCGCAGAGCACATCCAGCGCGGAGGCGCTCCGGTTCAGCACCGCCTGCCGGTCCAGCGTGCAGACACCGCTTTCATCTCTGGGGACGTCATCGGCGCAGGCGGCCAGATTGCCGGCAAAATAGGCCGTTACCTCCGCCAGCGTCTCCGCCGTGGAAGGCCGGGCATGGATGCCGCTTTTCTCCTGAAAGCCGTCGGTATTGTACCCGATGCCCCAGGTGAGGCAAAAGCCGGCGTACACCGTCAGCACGGCGCAGAGGGCGGTGAGCGTCAGGCGCAGGGCCATGCCCCAACGGCGGCCCCGCGCGGCGATGATGCGCCGGGGTACATTGGCCAGCCACAGTATGGCGCAGAACACCGCCGTCAAGATCAGGACCTCACCTACGGAGAGCGTCAACCGCCCACACAGCCGCCCCAGCCACTGCTCCGCCGGCAGCACGGCGCCGTACCACAGGGCAGTCATGGCCGCGCGGCTGGTGCGCAGGGCGAAATACGCGGCAAAGAACACCGCCAGCGCAATACACCAGCGGCGCAGGGCGCGGCGGCTCACAGGGGCAGCGCCCTGCCGGTGAAGCACATGACGCAGTGGGCGCGGACGATGACCTTGCCGGTCTCGTCGGTCATCTCGGCGGAGCAGAAGGCCAGCTTGCCGCCCAGCCGGTCCACCCGGCCCACAGTGGTCAGGGTGCTGCCGGCGGCAGCGGCGGACAGATAATCGATGGTGGCGTTCACCGTGACTACCATCTCCTGCCGCAGCGTCATAATGGCCATGCCCATGGCCACATCGCACAGCGAGAACAGGATGCCGCCGTGGGCACCGCCCCAGCGGTTCAGACTCTCCGTGTGCATGGGCAGCGTCACCGTGGCGGTGCCGTCGTCCAGGTCGGTGGTCTGCATAAAGTTGTGGGCGAGAAACGGCTCCCGGTCGTTGCCGAAGACCATTAGCTTATCGTAGAGATCTTTTGTCATGGAGGTGTTCCTTTCAAAGAAAAGGCAGGCGGGCTGCGTGCCCGCCTGCCTGCTATATCACGCGGGATCTTTGGGTTCGGGCGCGGGCGTGTCCTCCGGCGGTGCGTCCTTGGCCCGACCCACATAGGCGTAGGCCTCGGTGGGCATATTCCGCTTCCGCAGCCGGCGGTCCATCAGGAATTTCAGCAGTTCCTGTATGCAGGCGAACACCGGCACGCCGATGAACATACCCAGCACGCCGGCGAAGCCGCCGCCCACCAGGATGGCCACGATGACCCAGAAGCTGGAGATGCCCGTGGCGTCGCCCAGAATTTTGGGCCCCAGGATGTTGCCGTCAAATTGCTGGAGGATCACGATGAAGATCACGAACACCAGACATTGCTTAGGGCTGACCAGCAGGATCAGGAATGCCGACGGCACCGCACCCAGGAAGGGCCCGAAGAAGGGGATCACGTTGGTCACGCCCACCACCACGCTGACCAGCGGGGTGTAGGGCATTTTCAGGATGGAGCAGCAGATAAAGCACAGGATGCCGATGATGAGGGAGTCCAGCAGCTTGCCGCGGACAAAGCCGGAGAAGATGGCGTTCACCCGCCGCGTGCCGCGCATGACCGCGTCGGCATTTTCCTCCGGCAGCGCGGCGTAGACCGCCTTGCAGCAGCGGGCCAGGCTCTTTTCCTTCATGCCCATCAGATAGATGGACACGATGATGCCCACGATCAGGTCAAAGGCAAAGCCCACCGCGCCGCGGATGCCGCTCCAGATACCGTTGGTCAGCGGCACAATGGCCTTCTGGGCCCAGGGCAGCACCTTGTCGGTCAAAAAGGCCATGCCGTCGGTATAGCGCTCGGTGATGAGCCCCGCCAGCCAGACACCGATCCCACTGTCGCTCTCCAGCAGGTCGTTGGCCCAGCGATAGACCTTGCGGTAGTAGGACTCTGCGTTGTTGATAAGGGTGGTCACGCTGTCCAGCACCTGGGGCACCAGCACGCTCATCAGCAGGTACAGAAGGAAGATGACCACGGCCTCGGTCAGCAGGATGCTCACCAGCCGCAGCGCGCCCGACGGCTGCTTCAGCTCTTTTTTGAAGAGCTTTTTCCACAGCGCCGCAATGGCCCGTTCCAGACAGGACATGATGGGCGTCAGCAGATAGGCGATGGCGAAGCCATACAGCACCGGTGCCAGGATGGATGCCAGCTTGGACACGAACTGCTGCAGCGTTCCCGCCTGATAGAAGGTGTCGTAGAACACCAGAACGGCACATACGGTCAAAAAGGCCGTCAGCCCCCATTTGAAATACTGCGTTCGCTTCATGGCAGGACCTCCAACTGCTGTTTTTTCTATCATACCCGTATGCGCGGCGTTTTGCAACAATTTTCGCACACAAACACCCGCGGCGGAATGTGTATTGCAATCCCGCCGCAACTGTGGTATCATACTCGGACAACCCCGCGCAAAATGCGAGAATTACGATGGTATGGAAGGGTGTTCCTATGAAAAAGCTCTTGTTTATCGTCAATCCCCGTGCGGGAAAGACAAAGTCCCGCGCCCCGCTGTTCGACGCCGTGGCGCAGTTCTCCCGTGCCGGCTATCTGGTACGGGTCTATATCACCGAGGCGGGCGGCCAAGCCCGCGATATCACCGCCCGGTGGGGCGGGCAGTACGACATGGTGGTCTGTGCCGGCGGCGACGGCACGCTGAACGAGACGCTGTCCGGGCTTATGCAGCTGGAGCAGCGGCCCCTGCTGGGCTATCTGCCCTGCGGCAGCACCAACGACTTTGCCATGAGCCTGCATCTTCACACCATGCTGCCCGCCGCGGCAGAGGCGGCCGCCACCGGCACGCCCTGCCCCCTGGACGTGGGGCGGCATAACGACCGCTATTTCGCCTATGTGGCCTCCTTTGGGGCCTTTACCCGGTCCTCCTACTCCGCCACTCAGGCAGCCAAGAACGCCCTGGGTCATTTTGCCTACATTTTGGAGGGGTTGGGTGACCTTGACTCCCTGCGGCCCTACCGCTGCGCGGTGGAAGCCGATGGTGAGCGCTTTGAGGGGGAGTTCATTTTCGGCGCTGTGTGCAATTCCACCTCCCTGGGCGGCCTGGTGAAGCTGGATCCCTCCCGTGTACGGATGGACGACGGAAAATTCGAACTGCTGCTGCTCCGTATGCCAAAGACGGCACTGGATCTGCAGAACCTCATTACCGCCATGACCCGTATGCAGTACAACTATCCCGGCGTGATACTGCGCCATGTCCAGCGCGTTACCCTGACCACCGAGGAGAACCTCCCCTGGTCCCTGGACGGTGAATACTGCCCCAGTGCGCCCCGCGTGGAGATCGAAAACCTCCCCGCCGCCATCCAGCTGGTCCGCTGAGGCCGAAACAAGTTGAAAAGACCCGCCATCGGCGGGTCTTTTTCTATACACGCTGCAATTGTGCGGTGAAAATATACAGATCGCGATCAGAAGGACACCATCTCCGGGTCCGGCTTGGTGGTGGCGGCGATGGAGGTGACGTACAGCACGGGGCCTTCGCCCTGATAGGCGTCACAGGCCTCCTTCTTCACTGTGGCGTGTATCTTCACCCACTGCTTGTCCTTATACTGCTCCAGCCCTTCGCCGCGGCACACCAAGGCCAGGAACTGCATATCCTTGTCGCAGCACACCATGGCGAAGCGCCCCGGGCAGTGCACGCCCTTGAACTTTTTGGAGTGGCACATCAGCGCCTTGAAGGACACCTCCACACCCTCATAGCGTCCCGGGTTGTCCATCATGTCCACATACCAGATGCCGTAGTCCTCGTCCGGCACCTCCAGCTTGCCGCCGGTCAGGTCGAAGGGCGACATCTCCGGCGTGACGTACTCCTCGCTGGTGCCGTCCTCGTTTTCCAGGTAGATATCCGCCCGGCGGTTGGCCATCCGAAGGTTGCGGCTGCGAAGCTGGGCGCGCAGCTGCTCATTGCAGCGGTTGAAGATCAGCATATCGCAGTTGGTGATCTTCTCCATCATCAACTGGCCCATGTTCTTCAGATACATCTCAAAGGTCGTGGCGTCCACCAGGCACATGATCTGATAGAGTATCCAGTTGGCGGGCAGTCCTTCGCGGTACAGCTTCTCCATGCTCCACATGCCGTTGTACTCCACGATGACCTGCTTGGGCCGGTACTGCTTTTCCAGCTTCTTCAGAAAATCGGGCGTCAGTTGGTCCTCGTCCTCCACGGTATAGGTGAATACGTTGCCCAGTACCTTGGGATCATAGCCGTTTTCGCCCTCCTCGCAGCACAGCAGCAGCGTCCGGTCCTCGGCGGCGAAGCCGTCCCGCAGGATGCCGTTGATGAATTCGGTCTTACCGGCGTCCAGAAATCCGGCGATGAGGTAAACAGGAATATCCATGTCAGCCACTCCTTACAGTCCGAACAGCTGAGAGAGTTTATCCTCTTTCAGCTGGGAGCCGATCACACAGATACGGCCGGTGTAGTCCGCCGGACCGCGCCGCACCTGGTGCTCCTCGGGCACAAAGTCATAGTGCAGCCACTGGCCGCCGTCGGCGGCAGCCACGATACCCTTGGCCCGCAGGATCACGCCGTATTCGCCGCTGTCCAGCGCCGTCAGGATGTGCTCCAGCTCCGCTTCGGAGTAGGCCTTCACCGTCTCCGTGCCCCAGCTGGTGAATACCTCGTCGGCGTGATGATGGTGATGGTGGCAGCCGCAGTGGGGATCATCGCATTCCTCGCCGTCGTGGTGATGGTGGTGATGATCGTGGTCATGCTCGTCCTCATCGTGGTGATGGTGGCAGCAGTGCTCATGGTCGTGGTCGTCGTCATCGTCATCATCATGGTCATGGTGATGGCAGCAATGGTCATGCTCATCCTCATCCTCGTCATGGTGGTGATGGTGGTGCTCATGCTCGTGCTCCGCCTCATCCGCCTCGTGCTCGGCGCGCATATGCGCCAGCAGCTCGTCCGCCAGAGAGACCTTTTCGATGGCGCTGAGAATGGTCATGCCGTCCAGCTGGTCCCAGGGTGTGGTGAGAATGGCGGCATTGGGGTTCTTCTCCCGCAGCAGCGCCACGGCGGCCTCCAGCTTCTCCTGGCTCAGCCGTTGGGTGCGGGAGAGGATGATGGTACCGGCGGACTCGATCTGGTTGTTGTAGAACTCGCCGAAGTTCTTCATGTATATCTTGACCTTTGTGGCGTCCGCTACGGTCACAAAGCTGTTCAGCTTCATGTCCGGTACGTCCTTCACGGTATTCTCCACCGCCACGATCACGTCGCTGAGCTTGCCCACGCCGCTGGGCTCGATGAGGATGCGGTCAGGGTGGAACTGCTCATGTACGTCCTTCAGCGCCTTGTTGAAGTCGCCCACCAGAGAGCAGCAGATGCACCCGGAGGACATTTCACTGATCTGCACGCCGGAGTCCTTCAGGAACCCACCGTCAATGCTGATCTCGCCGAACTCGTTTTCGATCAGTACCAGCTTCTCGCCGGGGAAGGCCTCGGCCAGCAGCTTTTTGATAAGGGTCGTCTTACCTGCGCCCAAAAATCCGGAAACGATGTCGATCTTTGTCATAGTAAAAACCTTCTTTTCTCTGCCGCCCGCTGCGGCGTAAATTTTGTTCCGTGCCCCGCGTCCGCCGTTCAGAGGACGAAAAAAGGGGGCGGGGACGTTTTTCACCTATATAATATCCCATTTTTTGAAAAATGCAAGTCCTGCCGTTAAAAACCGCGCGGCGGACATCCTGTGCCCGCCGCGCTTTTGTCATTCGCCGATCCGATTCAGGATCAGCTGGCTCAGCGATGCGGCCAGTGCCCGGTCGTACCGCCGCGTTTCCACGGTACCGTCCATCTGTCCGTCCTCATCCGCCCGGCCGCTTTCGTTGTGGCCGCCGTTCAGGTCATCTTTGGCGCTGCCGGTGTCCGTGCCGTTGGTGTCCGGCTGTGTGGTGATGCTGCCGTTGGGTGTGGTGTCCGGCGCGGCGCCGTTTGTCTTGTCGTCTGCCGCGCCGCAGGCCGCCAGCGTCACCGCCAGCATCACTGCCGCCGCCAGTGCAGCGAGTCGATCTGTCATATCTTTTTCCTCCTTTTCCCATATGCGTCGGCCGATCCGCGCAAAAACACGCGCACATGCGCGGAGAACAGCCGCCGCCAAACGTAGGTTTTGCCGCGGGCGGTTTTATAGCCCCGACACTTTTTGCCTTTTGCATCATTTGTACAGGAGAAGCCGTATCTTTTGTGGCGGAAGTATTGCATTTTCCGAAAAACCATGATATGATTTCTTCTACCTCAGAGATGGGTAAATGTTTGATTACGAACCGTGCTATTTGCTTAGGACATAACGACTTGAACATAGATGGAGGACGATATATCATGCAGAAGCTGGAAAAGCAGTATCATATCCACTGCGCCGAAGGCGACGTGGGCCGCTATGTTATTCTTCCCGGCGACCCCGGCCGCTGTGAAAAGATCGCGGAGCTGTTCGACGACGCGCATTTTGTTTCTCAGAACCGCGAGTACACCATCTATACCGGTACACTGCTGGGGGAGAAGGTCTCCGTCTGCTCCACCGGTATCGGCGGGCCCTCCGCCTCCATCGCCATGGAGGAGCTGCACAACATCGGCGCTGACACATTTATCCGCGTAGGGACCTGCGGCGGCATCGAGCTGGATGTCCGCAGCGGCGACGTGGTGGTCGCCACCGGCGCGATCCGCTTTGAGCATACCAGCCGGGAATATGCCCCCATCGAGTACCCCGCGGTGGCGAACTTCGAGGTCACCACCGCGCTGGTCCAGGCGGCCAGGGCGCTGGGCAAGCGCACACAGGTGGGCGTCGTCCAGTGCAAGGACGCGTTCTACGGCCAGCACAGCCCCGAGCGTATGCCTGTATCCTATGAGCTGCTCAACAAATGGGAGGCCTGGAAGCGCCTGCACGTCAAGGCCAGTGAAATGGAGTCCGCCGCCCTCTTTGTGGTGGCTGATGCCCTGAACTGCCGCTGCGGCAGCTGCTTCCATGTGGTCTGGAACCAGGAGCGGGAAAAGGCAGGTCTGGACCAGGATATGAGCGAGGACACCACCTCCGCCGTTCAGGTGGGAGTCGAGGCCCTGAAGCGGCTCATTCAGGCCGATCGCGCGGCCCAATAAGCTTCCCTGAAAAAAGCGCCCCTGTCATGCGCCCCCGGATGCGGACGGAAAGCTGACCTGCCCCGGTCGGTACCCCATGCGGCTATCCCATCAGAACCATGTCAGTTAAACCCCGGCTGACACAGTCCCCTGAGAACAGAAGGAGGAGGGCGCCTCCTTGCCCCCGGCCACGCCGGGGGCGCTTTTTTGACTGGCATCTGAAAAAATTTCAGAAGACCTGACAAAAAGTCTTGTTTTTCCCGTTAAAAAGCGTTAAGATGATGCTTGCGCCGGAGGGCGTGCAGCATTTTACAAAGGAGAAAATCACATGGAGCGTATCTTTCATCTGAAAGAGAACGGCACCTCCGTCAAAACGGAGATCCTGGCCGGTCTCACCACATTCATGACGATGGCCTACATCATCGCCCTGAACCCCAACCTGCTGACCAACTTTGCCGTGGGCACACCTCTGTGGAACGGTGTGTTCCTGGCCACCTGCATCGCCAGCGCCATCGGCACCGTGGTCATGGCCTTCCTCGCCAACAAGCCCTTTGTCATGGCGCCCGGTATGGGGCTCAACAGCTTCTTTGCCGTCATCGCCGGCAATGTGGCCGCCATGCTGAACACTGACTACACCAGCGCCTTCCAGGCGGTGCTGTGCATCATTCTGGTGGAGGGTATCGTTTTCCTTCTGCTGAGCATTTTTAACATTCGTGATAAGATCGTCACCGCTATCCCTCTGGGTGTCCGTCTGGGTATCGGTCCCGCCATCGGCCTTATGTTGATGAACATCGGCCTGGGCTCCAACGTGGGCATCTATGCCGAGGGCAACGGTTATACCTCACCCTTCTATGTCATGCGTGACTTCTTCGGCGCCATGACCCCCAGCGTGATCAAGGATCACATGGGTGCCGAGTACAGCCAGATGGTCCTGACTGTTATCACCATGTTCATCGGTCTGTTTGTCATCATCCTGCTGGCCAAGAAGGGCGTCAAGGCCGCCGTGCTGGTGGGTATGCTGGTAGCTTCCGTGATCTACTGGGCCGGCTGCTTTATCTTCCTGGGTACCAACCCCTTTGCCTCGCTGGAGGGCGCGTCCTTCCTGCCGCCTTTCCACGACATGGTGGAGACCACGCTGTTCAAATTTGACTTCACCGACTTCTTTAATATCGGCTGGTTCACGGCGATCAGCCTGATCATCACCTTCTGCATGATCGATATGTTCGACACCATCGGTACATTGGTGGGAACGGCCTCCCGCGCCGGCATGACCGACAAGGACGGCAATATGCCCAACATGAAGGAAGCCCTGCTGTCCGACGCTGTGGGCACCGTGGCCGGCGCCTGCTGCGGCACCTCCACCGTTACCACCTTCGTGGAGTCCGCCTCCGGCGTGGAGGCCGGCGGCCGCACCGGCCTGACCAGCCTCACCGCCGCGTTCATGTTCCTGGCCTGTATGTTCATCGCGCCCGTGGCGGCCGTCATTCCCGCTGCCGCTACCTCCTCCGCCCTGATCTACGTGGGCATCCTGATGCTCCAGGGCCTGAAGAACGTGGATTTCGACGATCTGGACCAGGTAGTGCCCGTGTTCCTGATGCTGCTGGCCATGCCCATCTCCGGCTCCATCGGCCACGGAATCGGTATTGCCATGATCTCCTACACCGTGATCAAGGTGTTCTCCGGCCGTGCCAAGGATGTGTCTGTCCTGACCTACATTATTTCCCTGCTGTTTATCATCAAGTTCTTCGCCGTCGTCTAAAC
>CEAF01003505.1_pt1 | contig 26442 bp, 24 predicted proteins | sample 557431 | NCBI WGS metagenome assembly CEAF01 (sample SAMEA3182068, study PRJEB8094) | gut metagenome | biome: human; feature: gut; material: Stool; isolation source: human stools | place: Canada | collected 2013-11-18 | reverse complement strand
AAAACCCCGCCGCTGACAAAAGTCAGCGGCGGGTTTCTTACTTATAGATTTACAATATTCGCCCGCAGGAGGTTCAGCTCCGTCCGGTCATGGGTCACCAAAATCACCGGCTTGGTTTCCGCCGCCGCAGCGACGCACAGCACTGCTCTCCGGCGATTTTCCTCATCCAGCCCTGTGAACGGCTCGTCCAGCGCCACGGCGTCTGATACTGCCAGCAACGCCCGGGCCAAAGCCAAGCGGCGCTTCATGCCGCCGGACCACTCTCGCACCGGCTTGCCCGTCTCCCAGGTCAGGCCCAGCGCCGTGAGCATGGCCGCCGCTTTCGCTTCCTCGTAGTCCGTCCCCAGCGCAAACCGGAGATTTCCCAAGGCGTCCAGTCCCTCTAACAGGCGGTCCTCCTGAAAAACGGCGCTCCAACGGACGGCCATTCCCATCAGTTCGCCGCTGTCTGGCTTTTCCAGACCCAACAGGATCCGCAGCAGGGTGGTCTTTCCCACGCCTGACGGCCCCCACAGGGCCGTGACTCCCACACCGGCGGTAAAGGACACGTTTTCCAGCACCGGAAGGTCTCCGTAGGCTTTGCATAGGTTTTTGATTTCCATCACAGCCCCGCCTTTCCCATCAGTCGGTCCACCAGCGCCAAAAACAGCCGCTCAAATACCACTGACACCGCCACGATGGTGACGGTCCATGCAAACAGATCTGCCGTCTGGAAGTAGACCTTGGCGGTGTACAGCCGCTCTCCCATGGACCCGGCGGGCAAGCCGATGATCTCCGCCGCTGCCCCGGCTTTCCAGCAAAGCCCCAGGCCCAAAGATACCGCCGTGCGGAAATAGGGCATCACCTGCGGCAGATAGATGCCCCGGAGCCGCCGCCCAAGGGGGACCCGGAACACCCGGGCCATTTCCAGAAGCCGACGGTCCGTGCGGCAGATGCCCTCCAGCACATTCAGGTACACCGGCGGGAACACCATCAGCGCCGAGATGAACAGGGACAGGCTCCGGCTGTTGAGCCACACCAGCGCCAGAATGATGAAGGACGCCACCGGCACCGTCTTGACCGCCGCCACCAGCGGGGCCATCAGCCCCCGGAACCACTGTTTCCACGCCGCCAATGCCGCCAGCGCGACCGCCAACACCGTGGCGAGCAGAAATCCGCCGAAGATGCGGATGGCGGACCAGGCCACCGTCCGCCAGAAAGCGGCGGTAACGGCCAGCTGCCCCAGCCGCAGCAGCACATCAGCGGGAGAGGCCAGCAGCAGCTCACCGTGGGGATAGACCGCCGCCAGCGCCATGGCCGCGATCTGCCAGGCCGCCAGCCAGAAAAGCACCGCCCACAGGCGGAGGTCTGTTTTCCTGTCCATAGGCGGCGCTCCTTTCTATCGTAAATTCAGATACAGGCCGAGTGTAGCTCTGCCTGCGCGGATTTTTCGGTTTTATCCGCCGTAGTAAAAATCATCCCCGGGCAAAGTGCCGCCCACGGAGGAAGGCTCCGCCTCGGAAAGCACCTTCAGATAGCCGGAGAGCTTGTCCTTCATCTCACCGCCGGTGAGACAGACGATGTTGCAATAGGGCAGAGCCTTTTCCGCCACAGCGGCATCTACAATGCCGTACTCGCCGACAAGGGCGGCAGCCTCAGCAGTGTTGCCGTTCACCCACTCCACGCTGGCGGCGTAATTCTGGAGGAAGCTGTCCACCGCGCCGGGATTGGCCTCCACCACATCCCGCCGGGCCACGATGACGCCGGTGATGAGGCCGGAGCCGTTATCCAGCTTGTCCCACTCTGCCGTCAGATCCAGGGCCATCCGCAGCCCCTCGATCTTGGTCTGGGCCACGGTGACAAAGGGCTGGGGCAGCAGGGCGATGGTGGCCTGGCCGCTGGCCAGGGCCGCCACGCATTCGCTGTGCTCGCTCTTCCAGTCGATGGTCACATCGTTATCAGGATCAATGCCGTTTTCTGTCAGCAGATACCGCAGGGCATATTCCGGGGTGCTGCCCTTACCGGCGGCCACGATGGTCTGGCCCTTCAGGTCCGCCATGGACTGGACGGCGTCGCCGTTCTCCACGATATACAGCACACCAAGGGTGTTCACCGCCAACACCTCCACGGCACCGTTGGTCTTGCCGTACAGCACGGCGGCCAGATTGGCGGGGACGCAGGCCATGTCCAGGTCCCCCTTGATGAGGGCGGGGGTTACCTCGTCAGCGGAACCAGCCAGCGTGAAGGTGTAAAGATTGCCCACCTCACCCTCGTAGGGTTTGGCAGAGCTCAGCAGGGCGCCGATCGTTTCATCATTGTCCTTCATCAGCTTCACAAGGCCCATAGCAGTCGGGCCTTTCAGTGCGGCAATTCTGAAATGGGCAGTGTCTGCCTCTGTACCATCCGGCGCTTCGACCGCCGGTTCTTCCGTTTGGGCAGGTTCCTCCGGCTGCTCCGGTTCGGCGGCCTTCTGGCCGCAGGCAGTCAGGGACAGGGTCAGGGCCAGAGACAGGCCCAGCGCCAACAGTTTTTTCTTCAGGTTCATGGTTTTTCTTCCTTTCATACGCTCCCTGCCGGGGCATAGACGGTCTTGGCGATGACACCCTCCAAGCGGCCCAGCTTTCCAGACAGGGCGGAGATGACGTCACCGGGGGCATCCATGGCCACGCTGATGATGTTCACGCCCTTCTCCCGGTAGGGTACGCCCATGCGGCCCACGATATACGGCCCGTACTGGTGCAGCAGGTCATTCAGTGCCGCGACCTGCGTGCCCTCCCGGACAATGATGGCAATGACGGCCACCCGCGTTTCCACAGCTTCCACAGCGGTCTCTCCTTCTCAATAAAGTAATACATCCCCCCTGCCGTTCAGCAGAGGGGATGACAAATGTACAGCGATCTTGTCCTTCCTCATCTTTCGGCTCGGAGCATCCTCACCGGCAGAACGGTATGCGGGCATGGTGTCGCCGGTCAGAAACACTTTCCGGAGACGTTCCAACCATAACATACCCGTATGGTCCTGTCAAGACAAAGCCTCGCCCCGGAATGATCCGGGACGGGGCATAAACATTTTTCTTATTACATGCTGCAGGGCTGATAGGTGGAGGTCAGCACCTGTTCAAAGGCCGGAGCATCCGGCGTTTCGATCCGCCGGAGGATCAGTTCGCCGGCAGTCTCGCCCAGCTTTTCCACCGGCTGGATGATGCAATCCATCTGGTTGGAATACAGGTAATTGATGTCCGAATCATAATCCACAAAGGTGACCAGGTCGATGTCCTCTCCCAGCTTGAAGCCCTTCTTGTGGAGATAGATCACCGTCTCCGAGGCCATCAGGCCCTGAGCCACCACCAGCGCGTCACACTTCTGCTCCAGCAGCTCATCCAGACAGGACTGGGCGCTGTTTTCCATAGAGTTGCCGTAGCGGATCAGCAGGTCATCCTGAGGCAGACCGCAGTCCGCCACAGCCTCCTGATAGGCAGCGATCCGCTCCTTGGTGGAGGACAGCCGGGGCAGGCCGCCGATCATGCCGATCCGCTTGTCGCCCTTGCCTGCCAGACGGCAGACACTGCGGTAGATCGGTTGAAAATTGGACACGCTCACCGACGGGAACCGCTTTGTGTCAAAGGTCCGGTCTACCAGCACCACCGGGAATCCGGCGGGGATCAGGGACTCGAATCGACTGAAATCCTCCATGGTGCTGGCGATGAGCAGACCGTCCACCAGTCCCGCGGAAAGCAGGCGGATATTGGTCTCCTCCCGCTCTGGATTCTCCTTTGTATTGGCAATGATCAGATGGTATCCGTGGGCTGAGAGATAATTCTCCACGGATTCGATCATTGTTGCGAAAAACTTATTGGAAATATCCGGAACGATAAATCCAATGGTTTTTTTCTTTCCGGTCCGGAAGCTTCTGGCCGAGGCGTCCGGCGTGTAGCCCAGCTCCGCGATAGCCCGGTAGACCTTCTCCTTGGTCTCGCCGGAGACGTAGCGGGTCGAGTTGATGGTGTGGGAAACCGTGGCGGTGGAAACACCTGCCAACCTTGCCACATCGCTGATGGTCACCTTCATGATCGTTCACCTCTTTACGCAATTTTTCTGCGTTTGCGTAATCATTTGCATTTTACAGTATACGCCCCTGCTTCATATAACGTCAAGTCTTTTTTGGCTCCTTTCTTCTACTTTTTCGCTTTTTCATCAAATTCCAACCAAATCCTCGCCATTTTGCCCAATATGCTCTCAGAATGTTATGCAAAATGCTGATTGCCATTTTTTATCGTCCATGATAAGATGGTGAAAGCAAAGAAATAATCGTTTGCGCAAACGATTCTTTAATCTTTTAAAGTTTTTTCAATATTGAAAGGAGTTTTCCCATGCTCACGAAGATTGGTATCAATGGCTTTGGCCGCATCGGCCGTCTCACTTTCCGCGCTGCCCTGACTCATGACGATGTTGAGGTTGTCGCTCTGAACGATCCCTTCATGAACCCCGAGTACATGGCTTACATGCTCAAGTATGACTCTGTTCACGGCAAGTTCCCCGGCACTGTCGAGGCTTATGACGGCGGTCTGATCGTCAACGGCAAGAAGTACCCCGTCTTCACCTCTATGGAGGTCAAGGACATTCCCTGGGCTTCCGTGGGTGCTGAGTACATCTGCGAGTGCACCGGCAAACACCTGACCAAGGAGCTCTGCCAGGGCCACATCGACGCCGGTGCCAAGCACGTCATCATGGGCGCTCCCTCCAAGGATGACACCCCCATGTTCGTCTGCGGCGTCAACCTGGATAAGTATACCAGCGACATGACCTTCGTCTCCAACGCTTCCTGCACCACCAACTGCCTGGCTCCCATTGCCAAGGTCCTGAATGACAAGTTCGGCATCGTGGAAGGCCTGATGACCACCGTTCACTCTGTCACTCCCACTCAGAAGCTGCTGGACGGCGCTTCCCTGAAGGATTGGCGCGGCGGCCGTGCTGCTACCGGCAACATCATCCCCTCCTCCACCGGCGCTGCCAAGGCTGTCGGCAAGGTCATCCCCGAGCTGAACGGCAAGCTCACCGGTATGTCCATGCGTGTTCCCACTCTGGACGTCTCCGTTGTGGACCTGACCGTCAAGCTGGCTAAGCCCGCCACCTATGAGGATATCTGCAAGGCCATGAAGGACGCTTCCGAGGGCGAGCTGAAGGGCGTTTTGGGTTACACCGATGAGGAAGTTGTTTCCTCTGACTTCCTGGGCGATTCCCGCACCTCCATCTTCGACAAGAAGGCCGGTATCGCTCTGACCGACACCTTTGTGAAGGTCGTTTCCTGGTACGACAACGAGTGCGGCTACTCCAACAAGATGGTGGAGCTGATCCGTCACATGTCTGCCGTTGACCACAAGTAAGTTTTCAAGCATCATGAAGCGGCATGGCGTTCTGCCATGCCGCTTCAGCGTGTAGAAAAAGTCTTTTCTCTCTGCTGAGTCTATTTTCAGAGCTTTACAACTGTTCTGAAGCTTTTTGATTTCAATAGCGCAGCACCCTTTTTGGGGTGGCCGCGCACACGCTTCCTCACCGCTGTGGAAAATCTGTCGCTTTCTTGGCAGGCGCAAAACCGCTCGCCGCAAGAGTTCCGGCAAAAAGCGCAAATTTCTCAAGAGAAATACAGAAAAGGGCTTGACTTTTTTAAAGTCTCTGTTATAATAATATCGCTGCCTGTTCAAGACAACAAGTGCATAGCGGAAAAGCGCTGGACACAGCTATGGAGAAGTCGCCTAGTTGGTCGAGGGCGCATGATTGGAAATCATGTAGGCTCCTAAAGGGTCTCGAGGGTTCGAATCCCTCCTTCTCCGCCACACAAAACCCTGTAATCTCAACGGTTACAGGGTTTTGTCATGCCCTTTGCACCTTTATTGAGCTTTACGCCAACCAGACTGTTTCGCCGGTCATGTTCCATAAGGTCGGCAGCCGTAGGCGGCGCGTTCCAACGCAGCGCTGCAAAGCCTTACCGGTTGGCTGTCCCCGATGATATAGCTGCCGTTTCAACGTCATCAGCAGCAGTCTTTTCCCCCCGCCCTACTTGCGCTTTTCCCAATAGGATGATAAAATGTGCTATTAGAAAACGCCAAACAACAGCAAAAGGAGAATTTGCTTTATGAAATTAGGTATCGGAGGACCGCTACCTGATTTTATATCTCAATAATCCTCAATAAATACGAATATTACTTGATTTGAAGCGGATTTTGGAACAAACCAACCATATATAACTTCATGTTTTCCTATGCTACTCTATACGAAAATGGCGTAAAAATGGCGTAGAGAAAACTTACACGAGGGATATAGGTACGCCGCTGCTACAAATCAGTTTTCCAACAGGTGTGGGACGCTAACAACTCCCACGCCTGTTTTTTTGTTGTCCTTCGGGGCAAATATCGGGGATATTATCGCTTGTGCGCCGTTTATTTTTCTCTGCCATATTACCACCCTACATTTCACTTATCTGCCCCTTGTGCGTTACAATCTGCAAATACCCGCCTTTATTTAAGCAAGGGGCAAGCCCATAATGAGCTTGCCCCACTGTCATTCGGAAGTTCAGACGGTGAACAATCCGTTCACCGATTTATTCCTCGCTTTCATTATCGCTGGCGGCATTTCTATAATCCTCCTGCACACCCTCGGAGAGGTCAAAACACATCGTTTTTGCGTCTGCGACCCAAAAGCCACGCACACGATAGCGTTTATCGCTTTGCCAAACGCCCTCCATAGCGGCACGAATGGGGTCAACCAGATTCTTGTTGGTGATGCTGACCGTGGCCTTCTGCTCACCCTTCGGCTTGGAGAACTTGTAGCCCCTCTGCTCACTACTCTTACACATACGAACCGCAAAAACCTTGTTTTTTGCGTCAAGCTGGCACAGGACAAAAGCAGGATAGTTCAGGTCATCAAGTACCTTTTTCGTAAAGGTGACACCGTTCTGGTTAATGAAAATGTCGGGGTATGCGTTGGTGTTCGCATCAAGGATCTCAAAGTTCAGTGCGTTAAAATCAAATTTCATAATGGATTTTCCTTTCGGTATTAGAGATTTTTCAGCTCTTTCAGCAGTTCGCGGCGTTCCGAAGCTGTCCAGCGCGGGTCTAAAATGATATACCCTCTGAAATACTTGTCTTTAGAACGTGTGACCGTGAACCGCTTTGGCATAGCGTGTAGCCTTGCCGATTTGCCGGGTAGTGGCTTTTCATCTAAAATCTGTTGCACCTTCTGCCAATCGGATTTTTTTATGATTGCTGTGTGGTGTTCCTCTTTGAAATACTTGTTGAGCATAGTGTTTTTCACTGACTTATGCTCCCGAAAATCAATCGTACAAGTTTTCTGCATGAGTGCGTCCCCGCAATATTTCTCGTTCCGGAGAATACCGCGAATAGTAGCAGCCCGCCAAAAATCTTTCCCTTTAGGCGATTTGATGCCTTGCTCGGTCAGCGCGGCGGCAATTTCTGCGGGGGTTGCACCTTCCAAACAGCTTTCGTAGATGTACTCAACAATCTTTGCTTCTGTTGGCTCGATCAGCAATCGTCCGAAGTGGTCCCAATAGTAGCCAAGCGTGTTTATCACCGAGAATTGGTAGATACCCTCTGCCATGCGCCAGCGAATACCGTTTTTGATGGCTTCGCTCTTTTGCTGTGATTCCAATTCTGCAAGTGCTGACAAGACCGCTATCAGTAGATTGTTGCTGCCATCCCCGATAGAGGACAGCCCTTCGCTTTCAAATCGCACCGGGACAGGTGGAGTCAAGGCGTTCAGAGTACGCAAATTGTTCAAAATATCAACCGTATTTCTACCAAAGCGATTTATGCCCTTTGTCAAAATTAGGTCAATCTTGCCTGCTTTTGCGTCATCAATCATGTCCTTAAATCCCTGCCGCTTGTTCGTGGAAGTGCCGCTTACGCCGTAATCTTGATAGATTTTTACTAACTCCCAATCGGGATTGCTCTCAATTTTGGATTTGAAATAGACAATTTGCATCTCAAAACTGCCTACTTGCTGTTCTTCCTGTGTGCTGACACGGACATAAGCTGCAACACGCATTTTTCGGAGAGTCTGCCCTTGCGCTTGTACGGCTGGGGGTGGCGGTATTATAATTACACCGCCGCTTTCCCGATTCTTGCGGATTCCGTCATGTATGCGCTCCTTGCGTTCCTCCCGATTATCGGCGCGAGTCTTTTTTCGGCGGGACTGCTCTATCTCTTGAGGGTCAAGTTTCTTTGCCATATAAGCCCTCCCTTGCAGATATACGGATATTCCCGATGTGGTTCATAGGCGGCGCACCTCCTCGCTTACTGTTTTTCATTGGACAATTAACCTCCTTGCTGATTGTTATTTATGACTACCCTGCGGCGCATGAGCCAGGGGGTCACACAAAAGAAAACGAGCAGCAGAATTGCTCCTGCTGCCCGAATCGGCACTGCTTCTTATCGGGGGTAGATTTTATCGCCCCCTGCAAGTGACGGATATATGGTTATTTGATTTACAATGCATTAACCGTGTCGATAAACTGGCTCATGCTCACCGCACCCGGCAAGAGGTTTTCCTCATTCTCAAACACCATGTAATAGCGGAAATTCTTGCCCGCTGCTGTGCGCCACGCTTGACCGAGTGCGATTTTCTCCCGGCTGTCATCATTTTTCAGATGTTCGCCCTTAGTTTCCGCACAGATGAGCTTGCCGCTCTGGGTCATAATCAGAATATCGGGGTAGTGCTTGATAAAGCCGTTAATTGCAAAGTCTTGACGTGCAATATTTCTGTGCCACCAGCGGACATTCGGCAGGGCGGTCAACTCTACAATCAACTTCTGTTCCAGTTTGTTCATGTCACCGTCCTCTGCTGCATACAGAGAACGGGCATATATGTCGGTATATGTGGCAGGATGGATAGAGGGGCGCAGACGGAAATAGGGCTTGCAGACGATGCGCTCCGTTTCCAGCCACCTTTCAAAGTTTTCTCGATAATGGGATTCCAGTAGCGTTTCAATTTTGGCGCGGATCTTTGCCGCATAGCCCAGCGGGGCTTTCTCCATAGCGGCAAGCTGCGCCTTATCCATATCGTTCACAATGCGGTCTATGTAGGCTTTCAGTTCGGCGGCGTCCACCATGTTCAGCTTGTTAAGCTGATTGAACATCATATCCTTGCATTGACGCACCCGGCTTTCCGGCGGCAGATTGTTGAACCACTCTTTGAAGTACCGCTGTTCGGCGCTCTCCATCTTGAACACCTTCGGCAAACCGCCGTCCTGCTCCCGCACGTCGATTTCGCGGATTTCATCGTCTGCGGTGGCAAAATCAATGTCGTATGCCTTGCCCTTGAGTGTAAAGCCCTCTGCCAGCATTTCCTTGTCCAGCAGTTCAAAAGAACCATCCGTAAACAAAGATTGCTCAATTTTCAGGAAAAACTGCGGGATTTGCAGCGTTTCAATATCCTCCCGGAACTGCGGGTTTACTTGGAATGATTTCACTTTATCCCGCACCTCCCACGGAAGATTGTCCATCATCGGGTCATTGTCTGTCTGTTGGATAGCATCTGTATATGCCTTTTCGACCTCTGCGGCAGCGTCCAACATGGTGTTGGCTTTCGGGGCGATTTCAGGCGTTTGCGCCTGTTCTCTGCGCCGCTCCAGCTCTGCCCCGATAGATTTCCCATCCAGCCCCGAAAAATCGTCCTCGGCGGTTTCCAAAGGGGGTTCCATTTCAGGACACCCTTGTTGATCAGGCAGCGTGATTTGTTCTGCTGGCTGTTCGGGAACCTGCGGTTTTGCGGACTCACCGATCCGATAGTCCTTATCGCTGAAACCTGCGCTGTTCAAGCCCTTGACGATATGCGCCACGGTGTTATTGAAATCGTTGGAAGAAGTCAGCACATAGGACATATTCAAAGCCGACTGCGTGTGCTGGCTCGTATGGGGCAAACGGAGAATCCGCCCTAAAATCTGCTCCACGTCAACCTGACTTGTCTTATTGGCAAGGGACGCAAGGATATAGGCAAAGGGGCAATCCCAGCCCTCTTTCAGAGCATTGACCGTGATAATATAGCGAATCGGGCAGTTTGGGGACATCAAATCGGTGTTTTTCAGTTCGTTCACATCGGCGGTACGAATGGCAATTTGCTCGGCGGGAATCCCGGCATCCACCAGCTTGTCCCGCAGTTTTTCAAAGGTGGTCGCGTCCTCCTTGCCTTTCGGCTGTGCCTGAAACAGCGCGATAGGGCGGATATATTTCCCCGTCTTGGCGTACTCCGCGCTTGCGATTTCTTCCAGTTTGTTCCGCAGGTCGATCGCGTCAATCAGTACCTCGGATTGGCTGTCCCGGTTATAGACGATCACGGGCAGCTTTACCATGTGTTCGTTTTTCAGCTGCACCGCGTCCACATAGGAGATGATATTGCTCTCCTTTTTCGGCGTGGCGGTCAAATCCAGCACAAAGCAGGGATTGAAGTTTTCCAGCATTTCAAGGCTCAATTCCGACCGGGCATGGTGGCTCTCGTCCACGATGACAAGCGGGTTAAGCTGGTTGATGATCTGGAACAGTGCGGTTTCATCCGCTTTTTCAATGGGGCTGTCGGGCTTACCCAGCACCTTTGCAAACTCGGCAAGGTTGCTGTTCTCCTGATAGGCTTTCAAGACCTCCTTGCCGCGCCCACGGAACGAATCGTAGGACAGCACCATAACCGACAACTGCTCCGTTACGGCGGTGGGGTTGAAGTTCTGACCGTTCAAAAGCTCCTGCTTGGTGTAGACCTCCACACGCCCGCCGAAATCCACGTCGATTTTTTGACGGTAGGGGTGCTGCGGGTTCTTCAGTGATTTTGCCGTTTGCGTCAAAATCGCGTCCGACGGAACAAGCCACACGACCGCCTTTGTCTTGGTAGCGGGGAGCGCGTCAAAGATGGGGCGAACGGCGTTGCAGGCAATAAAGGTCTTGCCGCCGCCTGTCGGCACCTTGAAGCAGAGGTTTGGAACACCGGGTATAACGTTTTGGTATAGCCCTAAAGTCGGGGCTGATTTTTCCTGCCAAAACAGGCGAAACGCCGCTGCGTCACTCTTTGTTTCGTTCAGCAGTTCCAGATAGCGGGTCAGGTCCGCTATAACCTTTTTCTGATATGATTTCAGTTCCATACAGCGAACACCCCCTTACAGTCTGCTAATATCGCGCGGAATTTTCTTAAATGTGATGCCCATTTTTGCCAGCTTATCCTCGCTGATAGAGCAGCGGTCGGCGTAGATCACCGTTCCATCGGCTTTTTCCGTAATGGTGGAGAGGAACGCATAATCCAGCACCGTCACGCGCTGCGGCTCGTAGTAGAAGTAATAGCCCGTGTCGTTGTGCTGACCGAGGTAATACGGATTGCCGCCGCTGGGCGGGGCGTAGGGCTGCTTGGTTTCCATGAACCAGATGTATTCGCGGATTTTCTCCGGGGCAACGGCTTCATTCAGGCAATCACCAACAAGCAGCGGTTCACCCAGATCGTAGAAGCTGAAATTGCCGCCTGTACCCTCCACAGCGTTCTTGCCCTCGCCGTGGCCACGGATCACGCGCTTGACGCGCTCGGCGGTGATTCTGTCGGCGTAGTCCATCATCTCGACAAGGATGAACTTGCGGTGTCCGCCGTCAGCTTTGTTCATGTTGAGGACAGCATGGGCAGTGGTGCCGGAACCAGCGAAGGAATCGAGGATAATATCATCACCAGCAGTTGCAATCTGTAAAATTCGCTGAATTGTTCCAACAGGCTTCGGATTCGGAAAATCTTCTTTTTTGAAGCCTAAATACTTGATAAATACTTCTGTGCCTCTCTCACTATTTACATCTTTGAAATCCCAGAGCGTAGTTGGCTTAGCCGCCCCGCGTTCATCAAGATATTCCCATTCAAACAAACTCCATTGTTGCTTGTTGGGCATATAGCGAGGATGTATATATGTTTTTTGAGCAATCGCTGTATCTTGCCCCCAACGCCATGTTCCCTGAACATCTTTAGATTTCATCGGCTCAATGCGTATAAAACCATCTGGCGTTTCCTCATCATTATTGCCAACAACAAGTTCCCCAGTTTCTTGATTAAAGAAAAATGGATAGAACAGGTTTGGACGGTCAGTTCTTTCGTCATGTGTACCTCTTTTTCGCAAATCTTCTTCACGATAAAGTCTGCCGTCAGTGTCGCGCTTATTGTAACGTTTAGTAATCTTTTCTTCCGGCTCAAATCCGCCAAGTGTGAGTAGCGGAGATTTGCGATACACAATAATGCTTTCATGCGCTGTGGCTATATATTTGTCATCAGATCGACCAGAAGGCTTGTTTACGCAAGCAATTTCTGAAACGTAGTTGCTTGCTCCGAATATTTCATCCATGATAAGTCGCATGACGGGCTGTTCATGGAAATCGAGACTAACGAAAATAACGCCATCATCCGCCAGCAGCTTTTGCAGCAGCTTCAACCGCGGGTACATCATGCACAGCCACTTGTCGTGGCGGGTCAAGTCCTCGCCCTCTTTGCCGACAACCGCGCCCAGCCACTTTTTGATCTTCGGGTCATTGACATTATCGTTATAAACCCAGCCCTCGTTGCCAGTGTTGTAGGGCGGATCGATGTAGATGCACTTGACGCGCCCCTCGTACCGGGGCAGCAGGGCTTTCAGGGCTTCAAGGTTGTCACCCCGGATAATCATGTTGTCGCTGCCGTTGTCCTCGCTATGCTCCCCGTTTTCGTCAAAGCTATACTTGCGCTCCAACACCCGGAACGGAACTTCCTGATGATGATTGATAACCTTGCTCTTTCCAATCCATTCAAGTGTTGGCATGGCTGATTTCCTCCATAATCGTGTTATCCTCATTTCAAATGAGGGTTTTTCTACCCTGACCCTCAGCAGTAATGAGGGTCACTCCTGTCTATGTCTGTGCAGTGGTTATTGTGGTGAAAGACCTATCCTGTCTCGGAAGGACTAAATCTTTGTCAAACACTGTCATCGTTTGTCGAATCGACGATTTAGGTAGATTCGTGACAAGGGATCAGTGCGCCCATTCGCACCCGCGAGGTGGAATAGACCCCATTATTTCGAGTTAGAGTCGCTGATATAATCTGCGGCTTATTTTTCATTTTCGGCAGTTTTTTTGATATACTTGCCGTTCTTGATTCTCGCGTCCGCTGGCTTCTCTGCGTCCTCTGGAATCCCCCAGACCGAGCCAATGCGGATAGCACCGGGGACGCGCCCCTCGCCGCACAAAATCTGAATACGGCGGGTGGAGATGCCCCAGCGTTCGGCGGTTTGCGCGATAGATAAATACTTCATGGGTAGCACTCCTGTTGCAGTTCAGTTCTGCGTCTGCTTATAAAATCACAGTATAATTATAATCGTCAAAGCGAATAAAAGCAAGGGCTTTCTGAAAAGTTCAGGAAGTATTTTCAATTCAGACATGAAAGGGGTGTGGGGATTCCCCAACAACAAAATGAGCAGTTCGGGCGCAAGGCTGAACCGCTCATTTTTCCGGTGTGTACGGACACCGGATGTGCTTGCTACTCTCTCAAATCTCATATCCGCAGATACAACGCGCTCCCGCTTTCGCAAAAGCAGGGGCGCATATTTTTTGAAAATCTTCCGTTTCGATACCTGCGTTTTGACTTAAAAATGTCCGTTGTAAAGTGAAAGGAAAAAATTTTTGCCGCCATACTCAACAAACGGCAAAAAGGTGTCCGTTGTAAAGTGAAAGGAGTTCTTTGATATGCCAGACCGCACACGACCCATCCGCAAGGAAATCTGCCTAAATGAGCAGGAATTGAGCGTAGTTCGCCACAAGATGAATCAACTCGGCACCCGCAACTTCGGCGCGTATGCCCGGAAAATGCTGATTGACGGGTACATCATCAAGGTCGATTACACCGAGCAGAAAAAGTTAGCTGCCGCTGTCAGCAGGATTGCCACAAACATCAACCACGTCTGCCGCCGCATCAACAGCACCGGGCATTTCTACGATGCCGACGTTGCCGAGCTGAAAGAACGGATGGCTGACGTATGGGAGCTGCTGAAAGTACAGCAGAGAAACGAATTGTAATTCGGGAAAGGAGTACAGATATGCCGCGCATGAGCAAATCAAAAAAGCTGGAATGGTCGTTCTTCCTGAATGACCGGGGACGCAAGGCGTACAACACGCTCTGCCGCCGCTGCGTCCACGATTGCAAGCAGAGTTTCCGGGCGGTTGTCGTTATTTGCCCGCATTATCAATCCAAGAGGGCAAAAAAGGGTGGTACATCTGCGTACTCCCCTCGCGGACCCGATGGAACGCCACCATGAATACCGCAGACACCGAAAGGAAGTGATACGCCATCTATATCAAGATTGATACCTCGCTCCCACCGTTCATTCCTTTGCCACAATTTATGGTAGTCAGCGAACATTCCATCAACGCTAAACTGCTGTATGCCCTCCTGCTGAATCGCACGATGCTTTCGCAAAAATCGGGGTGGGTATCAGAGGACGGAAATGTGTATGTCATCTACACAATCAAGCAGATGGCGAATGACCTGAATCGGAGCGAAAGAACGGTAAAAACCGCCTTGTGCGAACTGGAAAATGCCGGGCTGCTGACTCGCGTCCGACAGGGCTTAACCAAGGCTAACAGGCTGTTTCTGCAAATACCCGATGGGGTGCAGCTTTCTTCCCCTCTGATGGGCAAAGGCTGCCTTTCAGAAGTGCAGAAAACCGCCCCTCTTGATGGGCAGAAATTGCCCACAAGTAATACTAATACAGAATATAAAGAACAGAGTAAGACCGAAAGAGTAGAGAGTACGCGCCGCCGATATGGAGAGTATCAAAATGTTTTTCTGTCAGGAGAGGAATATTCCCGGCTGGAGACGGCTTATCCCGGCAAAGCTGCCGAATACATTGAGCGGCTGTCCCGGTACATGGCTTCCAATGACAGGCACTATGCCAATCATTACGCCACCATCAAGAAGTGGTTGGACGAGGACAGCAAGGGCAGGAGAGCGAAAAACTACACTTACGACGATAACGAGGGAGAGTGTCTATGAATCCGATTTTTACAAAAATGGTTGATGCCGTTGAAGCGGCTAATGCCGCACCTGACGATTACATCAATTCCGCTGATGGGCTGAAATACTGCGGCAAGTGCCATACGCCGAAAGAAGCCTTTTACCCCGCAGACCTTCAGGCACAGGGCTTTACCAAGCACCCGGTTATGTGCAAGTGCGTCGCCGAACGCCGAGAACGGGAAGAAGCGGAGCGTCGGGAATATGAGAGAATGTCTTACATGACGATGCTCCGCAGCGAGGCGTTCCGCGATATGCCCGCCGCTGGCTGGCGGTTTGAGTCAGCCGCAGTTACAACGCCCCAGCTTGCAAAGGCGAGGGGTTACGCGCAGAACTGGGACGAGTTCAAAAAAGCAGGAATCGGGCTGCTCCTGTTCGGGAATGTCGGCACGGGAAAATCCTATGCCGCTGGATGCATTGCCAACGCTCTGATTGACCGTCTGGAGTCCGTCCTCTTTGTGGGAATGTCTGATGTAGTCAACCGTATGCAGGGTAACTTCGGTTCGGACCGCGACCATTACATGAAATCGCTTATGCGCCCCGACCTCCTCATTCTGGATGATTTGGGGGCAGAACGTAACACCAGCTTCGGTAAGGAGCGAGTGTTCGATGTGGTTGACAAACGGCTGCTGACCGGCAAGCCCATGATCGTCACCACGAATATCCCGCTTTCCGTTATGAAGCAAGCTGTCGATCTGGATGACCGCCGAATTTATGACCGCATCTTGGAGGTCTGCGTCCCGATCATGTTCGATGGAGACAGCTTCCGCAAAAGCACCGCTGCCGACAATCTGAAAACGGCGGCTCGTCTGCTCGGCTGATAAACCCAAGAAAGGAGCTTTTACATGGAGAATTGCATCGGCACCGTTCCGATCCATCTGAAAATGACACTGACCACCAAGGAGGCGGCAGAATACAGCAACATCGGCATCAACAAGATCGACAGTATGCTCCGCTCGCCCAACTGCCCCTTCGTTTTGTTTGTCGGCACAAAGAAGCTGGTCAAACGAAAGGAATTTGAGCAATTCATCAGTGAGAAACTGGTGATATAAGAAGTTCCGAAAAATTTACAAATTGCCGGAGAGTTTTTCACAATAACTACTTGAGGGAATGGACAAAATCTGCTATACTTATCGTGTAGCAGTGCGTCCATTTCCCTTCAAGGGAAAGGAGCATTTCATGGGAAAAAATCTCAAAGGAAAAGACTGCGGTAAGGGTATCTACCAAAGAAAGGACGGTTTATACAGCGCACGATTTGTTGATAAAACAGGAAAAAGGCATGAGAAATATTTTCAGACTATTCCCGAAGCAAGGAATTGGATGGAAGAAGCGAAATATGCCGACAAGCACGAAGAAGTTTTTGTTGCCACCGAAACAACGGTTGACCAATGGTTTAGTTTCTGGATTGAAAATATAGTAGGTGACTTAGCCCCTAATACGCTCCGCAATTATCGGGAGCGATATTCCAAAAACATTCAGCCCGTTATCGGTAGAATGGCGATTGCCAATGTCAAGCCCATGCACTGTAAGCAAGTCTTGATTCGGATGGACGCTGATTATGCTGGTTCTACTATCCGACAAGCCTATATTGCTATGGGCACATTGTTCAAGGCGGCGAAAATGAATGACTTGATTGCCAGACACCCAATGGATGGTGTGCGGTTTACAAAGCCAGTTCGTGCTGTGGATGATATAAAGTTTCTTACTTGCGATGACCAACAACGTTTTCTTGAAGTTGCCCAGCGTTCCCACAACTATAACCAATACGCCCTTATCCTCGAAACAGGCTTGCGTACTGGCGAAATGATTGGATTAACTTGGGATGCGATTGACTTTGAAAAACGAACACTTACGGTCAACAAGACTTTGGAGTTTAGGCACGCTCAAAAATACTGGCGTGCAGGTCCTCCAAAGACTCAACAGAGTTATCGCACAATTCCCTTGACGAACAGAGCCTACGATATTCTGAAAAGCATTTGGGATAGCCGGGATAACAGGAAAGAGTCTCCCTTGCTTTCACAGACGCTTGAATACATAGACAGGCGCACAGGCACAACCTCACAGCTTGTTATGCGTGACCTTGTTTTTATCAACTGGCGTACAGGAGAGCCAGCGAAGAACAGCTCCTATGATACCCACCTTTACAAGCTCTGCGACGAAGCAGGGATAAATCGCTTTTGTATGCACGCTCTACGCCATACTTACGCCACAAGAGCCATCGAAAGTGGTATGCAGCCGAAAGTGCTGCAAAAGCTATTGGGTCATGCCAGTATCAAGACAACGATGGATAGGTATGTTCATGTAACTACCGATTCGCTCGACCAAGCTGTACGGCAGTTTGAGTCAAAAGGGTTTTCTGACATAAAACTCAATGCGAAAATGGCGTAAAAATGGCGTAGTAGCCGAAAAGCCAAAACCCGAAAACCCTTGCAAATCAAGGAAAAATCGAAGGAGAATGAGTATATATGAAATTAGGTATCGTCGGGCTGCCGAATGTCGGCAAATCCACACTGTTTAATGCAATTACGAACGCCGGGGCGGAGAGCGCGAACTATCCGTTCTGCACGATCGAGCCGAACGTCGGCATGGTCACCGTGCCGGACGAGCGCCTTGACTTCCTTGCGTCGATATACCAGCCGAAGAAGTACACTCCGGCGGTCATAGAGTTTGTGGATATAGCCGGCCTTGTCAAGGGCGCGTCCAAGGGCGAAGGACTGGGCAACAAGTTCCTGTCGAACATCCGCAACACAGACGCTATCGTTCACGTTGTCAGATGCTTTGACGATGAAAATGTCATCCACGTCGAGGGCGGAACGGATCCTGCCCGTGACGTTGATATCATTGACCTTGAGCTCATCATGGCGGACATGGAAATGGTCGAGCGCAGGATAGAAAAGGCAAACAAGAACGCTAAGGGCGACAAGAAATATCTGCACGAGGCCGAGGTGTTCAATGGACTTCTTGAGCACCTGAACGAGGGCAAGAGCGTGCGCAGCTATGAGTGCGATCCGGACGATATGGAGCTTATCGCAACGAGCGACCTTCTTACGATAAAGCCGGTCATCTATGCCGCGAACATGGATGAGGACGGCATCGCCGATTATGAAAACAACGCTTATTACAAGCAGCTTTGCGATATAGCAGCCAAAGAGGGCGCGGAGGTCCTGCCTATCTGCGCGAAGCTCGAAGCTGAGATCGCGGCCCTTGAGCCGGATGAGCGCGAAATGTTCCTTGAAGAGCTGGGCATGAGCCAGTCGGGACTTGATCGCATGATAAAGACCTCGTATTCGCTGCTTGGCCTGATATCCTTCCTCACCTGCGGCAGCGATGAGTGCAGAGCATGGACGATACGCCGCGGAACGAAAGCGCCCCAGGCCGCCGGCAAGATACACACCGATTTCGAACGCGGATTTATCCGCGCCGAGATAGTAGCATTTGACGATCTCAAAGCCTGCGGAAGCATGGCGGCAGCCAAGGAAAAAGGCCTTGTCCGCTCCGAGGGCAAGGACTATGTGATGAACGACGGAGATGTTACGCTGTTCAGATTCAACGTGTGATGGAAGATGTAATGTTTGTTCTCGAACTCATCGGTGCGGCGGCGTTTGCAGTGTCGGGAGCAATGGTCGCGATCGAAAAAAAGGCCGATATATTCGGAGTTTTGTTCCTCGCGGTGACAACGGCGCTCGGCGGCGGCGTTATCCGTGACGTGCTCATAGGAAGAATACCGCCGGTGATGTTTGTTAGCTACTGGTATCTGCTCATATCCGTCGTCGCGGCGCTTGCGGTGTTTATAGACGCTTATCTGCGCAGCGAAAAATACAAGCTGCATTTGGACAAGCTTGACGCAGTGAACAATGTCTTTGACGCGATAGGCCTTGCTGTTTTCACCGTATCCGGCATGAACGCCGCAATGCCGGTGAGCGATAATGTTATCCTCGTTTTGTTTGTAGGCATGTGCACCGGCGTCGGCGGCGGCATGCTGCGCGACGTTATGACGAACACCATGCCCAAGGTGCTCCGAAAGCGCGTGTACGCGGTCGCGTCGCTTATCGGCGGCGGACTTTACTATGTGATGCATGTGCTCGACATAAATCAGCTTTTGTCAGTCGGCTGCGGAATGCTCGTGATTTTTGCGCTGCGCCTGTTTGCGACGATCTATAAGTGGAATCTGCCGTCTGTCAAGTTAGATTAAGAAAATGTAAAATTTCGTGTGTAATATTGACGCGGCGGCATTGCTGTGATATTTTATAACTCAATAAAAGGGAGTAGCGTGCGCCAAGCGGCGTTCGGCACGTCGTCATCTCAACCGTCAGGTTCGGTGTGCCGAGTACGATACAGTATTTGCAAGACTTTTACGGCAAGAATAATTGCCGTAAAGGTCTTTTTTATACTATTTATAGAAAGGACTTGAGAACTTAAACATGGAATCGGACTCAATATTGCCTCAACTATTGCTTCAGCTTGTACTGATAGCGGTCAACGCACTGTTTGCCGCAACCGAGATAGCCGTTATTTCGCTCAACGAGACGAAAGTGCGGCGCATGGCCGAGGGCGGAGACAGGAAAGCGGCTAAAATGCTTAGAATGGTGACTGAACCTACGGGGTTCCTGTCAACTATTCAGATATGCATAACGCTTGCAGGCTTCCTTGGCTCGGCGTTTGCGGCTGATAACTTTTCCGATAAGCTCGTAAACTGGCTTATAAATGATTGCGAAGTATCCGGAGTGTCACCCTCGGCACTTGATACGATATCGGTCATCATAATAACCCTTGTTTTGTCTTACTTTACGCTGGTGCTCGGCGAGCTTGTTCCAAAACGTATCGCAATGAAACGCCCGGAGGGCATTGCACGCGCTGTAAGCGGACTGATGATAGGAATGACAACGGTGCTCCGCCCTGTAATTTGGCTGCTGACCGTTTCAACTAACGGTGTGCTGCGCCTGTGCGGCATAGACCCGAAGGATAATGCCGAGGAGGTGTCGGAGGAAGAGATAATAATGATGCTCGATGAGGGTGAGGAAGCAGGCTCTATAGAAAGCGGCGAAAAAGAGCTTATAAAAAATGTATTCTCACTCAACGATACCACTGCCGAAGATGTTATGGTGCATCGTTCGCAAGTAGCTTTCCTAAAACGCGACGATGCTCGAACAACACTGCTCAATGAAATAGCCGAAAGCGGCTATTCTCGCTTTCCCGTGTACGGCGAAAATATCGACGACATTGTAGGAATACTCTACGCAAAGACGTATCTTACCGCCCAAAGCAGGGGCGAACGGTGCGAAATGAAGGATTTCCTGATGCCGCCGCGCTTTGTCCACGCGAGCACACACATAAACCGAATTCTTCTCGATATGCAGCGCGAGCATGCGCATATGGCAGTGGTTGTTGATGATTACGGCGGAGTTATCGGAATAATCACGCTTGAGGATATTCTTGAAGAATTGGTGGGAGAGATATGGGACGAGAGCGATGAAGTGATAGAGAACATAAGGGAACGCCCCGACGGCAGCTATGATATAAATGGAAGTACACGGCTTTCAGACATGTGTGAAAGCGTTGGATGCAGCATCGACAGTAATGCCGACACGGTCGGCGGCTGGGTCACGGAAACACTCGGCGGCATACCGGCAAGCGGCGAAAGCTTCGAGTGCAGCGGCATGCTGGTAACGGTCGAGGCTACTGATGAAAGACGTGTGCTCGAGGTAAATGTTAATGTTAGCATACTCAGGGAGGATTCATAAGTGAAGTATTATTGCGAAGAAAAAGATCTCGTGATGCGGCAGCTTGACAGCGGAGAAAACGGCCTGAGCCAGGCCGAGGCGGAGCGGCGCCTTGCCGAAAACGGCAAAAATAAGCTCGCCGCGGCAAAAAAAGACTCGATACTCAAGCAGCTTTTGAAGCAGCTGGCAGACCCGATGATAATCATTCTTCTGGCTGCGGCCGCTATAAGCGGAGTGCTCGCAGTGACGCAGGGCGAGAGCTTTACGGATGTTATAATCATCCTGTTTGTCGTCGTCGTTAACGCCGTTCTGGGCGTTTATCAGGAAAACAAGGCGGAAAAGGCCATTGAAGCTTTGCAGGAAATGTCGGCTGCAACGTCAAAGGTGCTGCGCGACGGGAAGATAGTCACAATCCACAGCGAGGAGCTTGTGGTCGGCGACGTTGTGCTGCTTGAAGCGGGCGACGCCGTTCCGGCCGACGGCAGAATAATTGAAAACGCAAGCCTCAAGATAGAGGAGGCGGCGCTCACGGGCGAGTCGGTGCCGGTCAGCAAGTTTATCGACATCATAAATCTCGCAGACGGCGAGGGCGACGTTCCGCTCGGCGACCGCCGCAATATGGCCTACATGGGCTCTACCGTCGTTTACGGCCGCGGCGCAATGATAGTCTGCGCAACCGGCATGGACACCGAGATGGGCAAGATAGCCGACGCTCTTGCGCAGGCTTCCGACGGGCAGACGCCCTTGCAGATAAAGCTTACGCAGCTGAGCAAAATACTCACCTGGCTCGTTCTCGGCATATGCGTCGTCATATTTGCCGTGCAGCTTCTGCGCGCCGGCGGAATGAGCTTTGAGGTCGTTCTCAACTCCTTCATGATAGCGGTATCGCTCGCGGTCGCCGCCATACCCGAGGGGCTTGCCGCGGTCGTTACGGTGGTCTTGTCCATCGGCGTTACCAACATGTCAAAGCGCAACGCGATAATCCGCCGCCTGACGGCGGTCGAAACTCTCGGCTGCGCGCAGGTCATTTGCTCGGATAAAACAGGTACGCTGACGCAGAACAGGATGACCGTTGTCGATTTCTTCGGCGAAAACGAGCAGGAGCTTGCCAAGGCAATGGCACTGTGCTGCGACGCCGAGATAGACGATGAGGGGAAAGTGACCGGCGAGCCTACGGAGGCCGCGCTGGTTGCATGGGCAAACAAGCTGGGGCTTAATAAAACAGCGCTTAAATCATCGTTCCCACGCTGCGGCGAAGCGCCGTTTGACTCCGGAAGAAAGATGATGAGCACCCTGCACCTTGCCCCGAACGGTGTGGTTCAGTACACAAAGGGCGCACCCGACGTTATCATCGGAAAATGTACGCACTATCTCAAAAACGGCGAAGCCGTTCCCATGACCGAGGACTACCGCCGTGAGATACTCGATAATAATAAGGCAATGGCCGATAAGGCTCTGCGAGTTTTGGCCTGTGCTCTGCGCATTTGGAGCGCGCAGCCTGACGACTGCGAGCCGGAGACGCTCGAGCAGCAGCTCTGCTTTGTGGGCCTTACGGGCATGATCGACCCCGTGCGTCCGGAGGTTAAGGACGCTATCGACGAGTGCAAGGCCGCCGGCATCCGCGCAATTATGATAACCGGCGACCATGTTGACACGGCCGTAGCCATAGCCAAGGAGCTTGGCATCCTGCGCGAGGGCGACAGAGCCGTAACGGGCACGCAGCTTTCACAGATGAGCGATGAGGAGTTTGAGCGCGAATTTCAGAATATAAGCGTCTATGCGCGCGTTCAGCCCGAGCACAAAACGCGCATCGTTTCGGCGTGGCGCAAGGCAGGCTATGTCACTGCAATGACCGGCGACGGCGTAAATGACGCACCGTCCATAAAAAGCGCCGATATCGGCGTCGGTATGGGCATTACCGGCACCGATGTCACCAAAAACGTTGCAGATATGGTGCTTGCCGACGATAATTTTGCCACCATCGTCGGTGCCGTTGAGGAAGGCCGCAGGATATACGATAATATCCGCAAGGCGATCCAGTTCCTGCTCGGCTCGAACATGAGCGAGGTCATAAGCATTTTTGTCGCTACCATACTGGGCTTTACGATATTAAAGCCGGTGCATCTTCTGTGGATAAATCTCGTCACCGACTGCTTCCCGGCGCTGGCACTCGGCATGGAAAAGGCCGAGGGAAATATCATGCGCCGCCGACCGCGTCCGGCGAAGGACGGAATATTCGCAGGCGGCATGGGCTTTGACATCGCGTATCAGGGAGTGCTCATCTCGGCGCTCGTTCTGGCGGCGTATTTCGTCGGACATTATATCGAAACCGGCGTATGGACGATAACCGACAGCGCCGACGGAACGACGATGGCATTTTTAACGATGTCAATGGCCGAGGTATGCCACAGCTTCAATATGCGCTCGCTGCGCGGCTGCATCTTCACCATGGGCACTAAGAACAAGGCTCTCGTATGGGCTGCCGTCGGCAGCATTGCCGCGACCACGCTTGTCTGCGAGGTACCGTTCCTAGCCGAGGCATTCGGCTTTACGCCGGTATCGTTTGCCGAATACGTCATTGCAATGGGCATAGGCATGCTCGGCATGGTCATCGTTGAGATCGTCAAGACCTTCCAGCGCCGCGCAATGCGGAAAAGAGGCGAAATTCTTTGAGCTTGCAGGTTGACAGCGCTCAAAGACGGTGATAAAATCAAACAATCAGCGATGACGGAGAACGATGACGCGCTGTCTGTCCAGAGAGAAAGGCCGTTGGCTGCAAGCCTTTTCGGACAAAACGTCGGAGACCGCTCCCGAGCCGAAGCAAGGAAATGTGCTTCCGCGCCGCGCCCGTTAAGCGCATGATGAGTTCTATCAAGGTGGGACCGCGTAAAAAATATTACGCCCTTGACGCATTGCGTCAGGGGCGTTTTGATTTTGATAAAGGAGTATAAATCATGGAAGAAAATAAGTACACTTTTGAAAATCCCGAATTCAAAAACACCTATCGCCATACAACAAGCCATATCCTCGCCCAGGCGGTAAAGCGCCTGTATCCCGAGGTCAAGCTGGCCATCGGCCCTGCTATCGACAACGGCTTTTACTATGACTTTGACGCTCCCTTTGCCATAACTCCCGAGATCCTCGAAAAGATCGAGGCCGAGATGCGCAAGATCTGCAAGGAAAAGATAAAGCTTGAAAGATTCGAGCTTCCGCGCAAGGAAGCAATAAAATTCATGGAAGAGCGTGAAGAGCCGTACAAGGTCGAGCTTATTAACGACCTGCCCGAGGACGCGGTCATCTCGTTCTACAAGCAGGGCGACTTTACCGACCTGTGCGCAGGCCCTCACCTCGATTCGACCGGCAGAGTCAAGGGCAATGCAATAAAGCTCACCTCCTGCACCGGCGCATATTGGCGCGGCGACTCCAACCGCAAGATGCTCCAGCGCGTTTACGGCACCTGCTTCATGAAAAAGGACGAGCTTGACGCATATCTTGCCCGCATCGAGGAAGCCAAAAAGCGCGACCACCGCAAGCTCGGCAAGGAGCTCGGCCTGTTCATGCTCACCGAGGAAGGCCCCGGCTTCCCGTTCTTCCTGCCCAAGGGCATGGTTCTTAAAAACACGCTTATCGACTACTGGCGCGAGGTCCACAAGAAGTACGGCTATGTTGAGGTCTCGACTCCGATGATCCTCAACCGTCAGCTTTGGGAGACCTCCGGCCACTGGTTCCACTATAAAGAGAATATGTACACCACCGTCATCGACGGCGAGGACTATGCGATAAAGCCCATGAACTGCCCCGGCGGCATGCTCGTTTACAAATCCGAGCCGCACTCCTACCGTGATCTGCCACTGCGCGTGGGCGAGCTCGGCCTTGTCCACCGCCATGAGCTGTCCGGCGCTCTGCACGGCCTGTTCCGTGTAAGATGCTTTACTCAGGACGATGCGCACATCTTCATGACCTGGGATCAGATGAAGGATGAGATTAAGAACGTCGTCAAGCTCTTTGACGAGGTGTATTCGCTCTTCGGCCTGCCCTACGAGATCGAGCTGAGCACCATGCCCGACGATCACATGGGCGACGAGAAGGACTGGGAGTTTGCGCAGAACACCCTCAAGGAAGCCATCACCGAAATGGGCAAGACCTATGTCGTCAACGAAGGCGACGGCGCGTTCTACGGCCCGAAGCTTGACTTCCATCTTGAGGACAGCCTGGGAAGAACGTGGCAGTGCGGCACCATTCAACTGGATATGCAGCTGCCCGAGAGATTCGAGCTTGAGTATGTCGGAGCCGACGGCGAGAAGCATCGTCCCGTCATGATCCACCGCGTTGTGTTCGGCTCGATTGAGCGCTTCATCGGCGTTATCACCGAGCATTTTGCCGGCGCGTTCCCGACATGGCTGGCTCCCGTCCAGGTAAAGGTCATGCCGATAACCGATCGCGTTGACGATTATGCAAAGCAGATCGCAAAGCGCCTTGACGAGCACGGCTTCCGCGTTGAGACCGACCTGCGCAACGAAAAGATCGGCTACAAGATCCGCGAGGCTCAGACTCAGAAGATCCCCTACATGATAATCGTCGGCGATAAGGAAGCCGAAAACGGCACTGTCTCCGTGCGCACACGCGCCGGCGGCGACGAGGGCAGCATGCAGGTAGAAGACTTCATCGCAAAGCTCGGCGAAGAAGTGGCCACCAGAGCAAAATAATTATTTCAGCCTGCCGATACCCGGCAGGCTGTTCGAAAATAAGGAGAAGCTATGAAATTACTTTTCAAGCAACGCTTTTTCTCGTGGTTTGACAGCTATGATATTTACGATGAGGGCGGAAGAGGCGTGTTCACGGTGGAGGGTAAGCTCGGCTGGGGGCATGTGCTGCATGTTTTGGACGCAGGCGGCCGCCATGTAGGCACGGTGCGCGAAAAGGTGCTGACGCTGTTCGAGCCGAAGTTCGAGATATTCACCGGTGCAGATGAATACATCGGCTGTATAACAAAGCGATTTACATTCTTTAAGCCCAAGTTCGATATTGACTTCAACGGTTGGCAGGTCGAGGGCGATTTCTGGGGCTGGGACTATTCGGTCGTGTCGCCAACGGGCGAAACGGTCGCCGTCATAACAAAGGAGCTTTTCAACTGGACCGATACCTATTCCATCGACGTTGCGCGCCCCGAGAATGCCCTGTGTGCGCTCATGCTCGTGCTTGCTATCGACGCCGAAAAATGCAGCAGCAATAACGGATAAGGCCGCATCCGAACAAAACCGAAGAAGAACGGCTGCAATATGCCATTAAGCAGCTATCCCGCTCCAATGAGGAAGTACAGGCGGATATTGCGGCAGTAGACGAAGCGATAGAATATCTGCAAGAGCAGCGGGAGCTTTGGCCTACAGCCTCGTGGGCGAGGCGGCGCACGAGTGGATCGGAATGGCGATGCTCGCGCTGTTTATTCTCATAGGCTTCCTGGCGGCAAAAACACGCTCCAAAGCAAAATGATATAAAAAAACGGTGCAGCTCCCAACGGGAGCTGCACCGCAGTCTGTCGAAAAACTATGCTGCAAAAGAAAGATAATAGAGCAGCAGGGGAGCTCGAGGGGGCAAAGGCCCCACTCGAAATTGGATTAATAGCCATCAAAAACGCCTGATTTATCAGGCTTTTTGACGAGCGTAGCGAGATTTTTCGTGAAAAC
>CEAF01062917.1_pt1 | contig 26647 bp, 27 predicted proteins | sample 557431 | NCBI WGS metagenome assembly CEAF01 (sample SAMEA3182068, study PRJEB8094) | gut metagenome | biome: human; feature: gut; material: Stool; isolation source: human stools | place: Canada | collected 2013-11-18 | reverse complement strand
ATCATATTATTATTATTATTATTATTATCGGTTTTCACCACTTCCACTTTATCTATAGGCAGTATTTATACCATCATTTCAACATTAATAGTAGTCTACTCTTCCTATATCTATAACCCTTTCAAATATCTTCAACGAATATTATTAATATCATTTATTCTTGCAATTATCAGTATTATTTTATTTAGCATGCAATCTTTTATTGGTGCATATACTCTTGGAAATATAATGCCTTTTTCTCATCCAATCATTATAAATAATAAACTTGAAGGTTTCCATAGCTTATATTACAATGTTTCCATTCTCCACATGGGGCGTAACTGTGGCCCTTTTGGAGAACCTGGACAATATCAAATAATGTTGTGTACTGCCTTATACTTCACTCTATTCAAAGAACAATTGTATGAAAAGAAAATGAAAATTTGGTATATAATATTTTTTTTCATTGCACTTATTACAACAATGTCAACTAGTGGCTATTTAGCATTATTTATACTTATATTTTGTTACTACTTATACACAATAACCAACACAAAAAGGATTGATAAAAAAACAATCACAGTTTTTAAATACATAGTCTTATTAAGTACGATTTTCTTTTTCCTTACAAAAACAGGACAAGATTTTTTTCAAACCGCAATAATACAAAAAATTGATATGAAAAAAACAGGCCTTGCTATATTTTCCAATAGTTCGGGTAGTGCTAGAACCATATCAATAGAAAATTATATAAATGCAATTTATAGTGATCCAACTATTTTATGGGGAATAGGCTTCGATGAAATGCAAAAAAAAGGAATCGTCATTGATGGAGCAGTTGGATTTATCAATCTTTTGGGAGCCATTGGTTTAATTCCATTCATTTTTTTATTTTATTTTTGCTGTAATCGTAATATTAAATACAGCAATAGCAAATGGGAAAGCTGTTGTTGCATTTTACTTTTTATTAATGCTAGTTTAGGACAACCACATATCATAAACCCACTTCTATTTTCCATGTTTCTTTTTACATATTTCTATAAAAATACTCCTATTCACAAAAAAATAAAAATAAATGATGAAAGATTTTCGTAAATACTATATTTCAATTGCCGGCGGTTTAGGCAACCAAATGCTATCATACTCTCTTTGGTACTATCTTACGTATATAAAGAAAAAAAAGACGATATTGTTTCCAATTACAGAAGGATTACAAGACCACAATAAATTGGAAATAAATATTTTATTCCAAGATATAAAAAATATCAGTGAAGAGAAAAAATCAATAAGACGATATCGAAAAACTTGTTCCTTAATAAATAAATATCTTAATAAAATCGGCAATATTTTAGGCATAAAAAAGAATTTTGATATTTCATACATATTATTTACCCCATTAATAATATTCCCACGCTATCAAACTTATACATTTATATCTGAAATAATAGATGATATTCGCCTAGTTTTCAAGTTTCCACACGATAATGATACACGTAACAGGAAATTAGCAAAAGAAATGGAAATGAATCAATCCGTTAGTATCCATGTTCGTCGAGGAGATTATCAATCAAAACTAGTATGGCGCCTCCTTTTAGGAGATATATGTGAAAAACAATACTACGATGATGCTATAGCACACATCAAGAAACAATTTTCAGTTCCAAAATTCTATATATTCTCTGATGATATTACTTGGTGCAAACAAAATTTAAAGCTTGAAAATGCTATATATATAAATTGGAATAATGGCAAAAACTCGTTTCGTGATATGCAATTAATGACTCACTGTAAAGCTAATATAATTGCAAATAGTACATTCAGCCTAATGGCTACATGGCTTAATATACATAGTGACTGTATTCATATAGTACCTTCAAAATGGACTAATACAAATCCAAATTTAAGCTACACAAAATACATACCATCTGATTGGGTCACCATCAACAATTCTCAACCTTTCATAAGTATTATAATAAATAACGATGTAACTTATCCGGCTCAAATTGTCAACTCAATACTATCACAGAACATATCTGATTATGAAATTATATTGCCAGAAAAATATTCACATCTAAAAAGGAAAGATGATCGCATCAAAATCGGAACTAAAGCAATAGGGCATCATATCTTAAAAATTAATAATAAAGAATGGAAATATGGGGATAGGTATTATCTGCAAAAATTAATAATAAAACATTTAGACTAAAATATAAAACGACATTCTTCTATTTTTATATAATATCATAATTGTATGTTTAATATAGAGTACAACCATAATGCAACAATAAAAAAATGAAACAATTTTTATAAACAATACTAGTTTTAATAATATGTTAATTTCATATATCATAAACAAACCAAACGAATAATATTATTAAAAAAATTATATCATGGAATGTGGTTTATGATTCCTTGTTTATATAAATATTCTAAACAAGATATGTTTCACCTATCAATTTTTGCAATCTAATCATGAAAAACAATCATGGTAGTAGGAGTAATACTTGAATTTATAAACAACAAATCCATTATATGAAAATTAGATTTATAAATAATAGAAAAAAGTATAACAGCTAACAAAATATTATTAGGTAGGAGATACTCTTTTCAGCAATGCATATAAAATATAAGCAGTACTGAATGTACAACATTTATTGATCCACAATATTTTACACAATTTGTACAACCATCAACAAAATAGGATTTTAGTATCGTCTTTCGTATAATCAAAATAGAGTCTTTCATTCAAATATTTTCCACTTTAAAATATGGCTCAAATATACCTACTATAGACTTAAGAATATTTAATATTAGTAAAATCATAAAGCAATGATTCTTTCAACCCCTTCACATAGAACTATAGTAAATCATGTATATGATATTTCAACTACATAGATGAAAAAGCTATTACTCTTTCGTACAAATAACAACTAGATCAATATTAAAAACTCATCTATACAATAAAAAATGGAAAGACTTCCTTTAATTAGTGTTATTATACCTATGTATAATGCAGAAAAGTACATTGAACGGTGCCTTTTATCTATAATAAACCAAACATATCCTAATATTGAAGTTCTTGTTATTGATGATGGCTCAAAAGATAATAGTGAATCTATTGTGTTATCACTAGCTAGCAAATATCAAAACAGGTTAAAATTTTTCAAAAAAGCAAACAGTGGTGTTAGTGCGACACGTAACTATGGCTTAAAAAAAGCCTCTGGTGATTATTTTGCGTTTGTAGATTCTGATGATTGGATTGCTCCAAATATGTATAAGTCAATGCTACAGTTATTACAACAATATAATGCAGATTTAGTTATTTGCGGACGTACTCGAGTCATCAATGGTAAAGAGTTACAATATCCAGATAAAGGAATACAACATTTTTATGACGGAAGAATCGACATGAGACAATTAAGTAATCAATTTGACTTAAATATATTAGTAAATAAACTATATAGTAGAGAATTATGGGGCAATTTGCAATTACCAGAAAATATGTCATACGCGGAAGATCTGTACTTAACACCAGATATTCTTAATCGCTCGAAACACACCGTCTATACTTCCATTGGATATTATTATTACTACGAAAATTTATCATCCGCTTCATTCTGCTTAAACGAGGAAAAATTACGTAATGATATCATCGCAAAAGAAAAACTTTATAAATATATGCTCAATAAATCTGTTAATACAACTATAGCATTTAATTGGCTTTTTGGAGCATATATACGAGGATATAGTATGAGTATTAGAAAAAACAAAACATATTTTTATAAGCAATATATTTCCTTTTTTTTTCATAACATAACTTGTTGTATAAAAATAAAGTGTATTTTATTCCTATTATCACCTTATTTATATTTCAAACTAAAAAGATGAAAATACTAATTAACTACGCAAATATAGAATACGATTCAGCTCGGAAATGGAATACATATAGTGGTCATCATATAGCAAAATTTGATAAAATTTACACTTTTAGTCCTAATGATGTAGAAGATGATTTCCGCACAGCGAATCCAAAGATATTTGCCGAACAACGTGGTAATGGCCTTTGGCTTTGGAAACCATATATTATAAACAAAGTTATGAATGATATACAAGATGGAGATATTATATTCTATTGTGATGCAGGCTCCTTTTTCATCCGAAATCCTCAAGCAATATTCAATAAACTAACATTCAAGTCTCCTTTATTTGTTTGCGATATTCCATTACTTGAATCTTGCTTTACGAAACCAGCATGTTTTGAAAAGATGGGGCTTACAGAAGAAAAGTACAAAGCTAGTAATCAAATCATCGCAACTTATTTCTGTTTCCTTGTGACTCCTATCACACGTAAATTTATGAAAGAATGGCTATCACTGTGTTGTGATTTTGAATTATTATCACCTGCGGGATTAGGGAAATTCGATGTTCCTACAAGAAATTTCAAGGAGTCATTCGTTGCTCACCGTGAAGATCAAAGCATTTTTTCATTACTATGCAAAAAATATAAAGTTTCTCCTCATCGAGACATTAGCCAACGGGGAAAGCATCCCGAAACCTACAAATCGCCATTCTATGCCTATAAAGTTCCAACACACCCAAATGATAAGTATAAACCTATAATTTTCCTACATAAATCGCCTTGTCTGAATTTTAAATGGCTTATACGATATGTGTACCATAGAATAAAATCAAAATATAGTTCTCTTTAACAGTTACAATATGAAATGTATAGCCATACTTTTGACTGTATTTAATCGTAAAGAAAAAACCATAAAGTGCTTACATAATATAAAAGCACAGTCGCTACCTACTGATACCAAACTCGAAATTTATATAGTAGACGGTGGTTCTACTGACGGAACAGTAGAAACTATAAAAGCACAGTTTCCTTATGTCAACATAAAAATTGTAGATGGAGTATTTTGGAATCGTGGTATGATAGAAGCATGGAAAATGGCTGAGGAAAAGAATCAAAGTGGACAAAAATATGATTATTACCTTTGGCTGAACGATGACACTTTCATATATGAAGATTGCATTGCATCCTTGCTACGTGTAAGCCAATCAAAAGAAAACAAAGCTATTATTCTTGGTTCTACATTAGATACCAAAACACGAAGTAAATTAACGTATGGGGGCAGAGATGAAACCGGAAGTGTAGCACGTCCATCCTTTGATGATAGTCCTATACGGGTAGTTATGATGAATGGAAACATTGTATTGGTTCCACACAACGTATACGAAAAACTGGGAACACTAGCTTCCTATTACACACATGCTCGTGGTGATTTTGACTATGGCTTGCGCGCTCGCAAAATAGGAATTGAACTATGGCAAGTCGGACATCCACTTGGCGAATGTGATTTACATGAACATATTGATGAGTGGTGTGATCCAAAAATTCCTTTAAAAAAACGTTGGAAACTTATGCATCGCCCCAATGGAATGCCTCCTATGGAAATATTTCATTTAGAAAATCAACACTATGGACTAAGAATCGCTATTTTCCATTTTATAACAATTCATCTACGATGCTTATTTCCGAATATTTGGATAAAATATAAAAAATAAAACAATTAGTAAGAATACATATCTCAAAACTATGAAGTGGAAAGAATGCAAAAGTCTCATCTCATCAGATTTAAGCAGATTAGCATCTATTAACAGATGGGGGGGGGGTAAAAAACCTTTTATTTAACGCTTCATTTCGAATTACTTTTTGGTTCAGGATAGGTTCCTATCTAATAACCAAGCACCATTTTATAGCTAAATTCTGTTTAATATGTGTCCAACTTATTCATAAACATAATCAATATCTCACAGGTATTCAATTGGGGTTTGGTACCAAAATTGGTAAAGCACTAATGTTTCCACATTATTCATGCATTGTTATTAACGGTGCAGCTATAATTGGAGACAACTGGCACCATCTATCACGGAGTAACAATAGGAAGTGTACGTGGCCCTAAAGGTGGAGTTCCTCGTATTGGCAATAATGTTGTGATAGCCTCAGGAGCTAAAGTAATTGGTAATGTCACTATTGGAAACAATGTAATGATTGGCAGTGGAAGCATTGTTGTAACAGATATTCCTGATAATTCAGTGGTAGTAGGAATTCCCGGTAAAGTAATATCAAAAGAAGGTTTAGAACACACAAAATATTATAGCAAAAATTATGATTCCTAAAATAATTCACTATTGTTGGTTTGGTGGAAATGAAATGCCGCCATTAGTACAGAAATGTATTAATTCATGGAAAGAATATCTTCCTGATTATGAATTTAAACTTTGGAATGAAGAAACTTTCAATATAAGTTCTAGTGAATGGTGTAAAGGGGCTTATGAAAATAAAAAATATGCTTTCGTAGCGGACTATGTACGTTTAATAGTACTTTATGAAAACGGCGGAATCTATTTAGATACAGATGAAAAAATGGAAAAAAGTCTAAATCCGTTTGTAGAAAAAGATATAGCTTTCATGGGGTTTGAAGACGGAAAAGTTCTATCAATGGGAGTAATGGGATTTCCACCTAAACATCATTTAATAGCTGAACTTTTAGAATATTACAACCAGCCATTTTCAATGGATATTATCAAAAAAAATGTGTCAAATGCTGTGGCTGCTACTAACTATTTAGTAAAAAAATACGGTCTAAAAACAGATAATAGTGAACAGATAATAGAAAACGTACATATTTACCCACGTACATACTTTAATGCAATGGATTTCTTTGGAAATTGGGATAGGTCTTTAAATACTACCACTGTACATTTATATATGGGCTCAGGGCTTCCTGATACTGAAAGGGAAAAACTAAACCGTAGAAAAACATTATATTGGAAATTTAGTAAATGGATATGGGTACACACTGGATTGCAGAAAATTAAGGGGTACATTATAAGAAATAGCTAAACACATAAATAACCAGCAAATCTTTGCAATTATTTTATATTTATAGCAAGAAAAAATTATAAAATGAAGAATTTTATAAAATCTGTATTAAAGCATTTAAAAATACAGATATATAGACCAACCGAGGTTGACAAGTATAGGAAACAGGGGGTTACCATAGGAAAAAATTGTAATTTATATAGTGTATCCATTGATGGCTGTTTCCAGCATTTAATAAAAATTGGTAATAATGTCACTATTACACATTCCTCAATTATAGCTCACGATGCAAGTACACACAATGAATTAGGTTATAGTAAAGTAGGAAGGATTAACATTGGTAATGATGTATTCATAGGTTGGGGATGTATCATATTAGGTAATGTTACAATAGGTAATAAGGTTATTATCGGAGCCGGAAGTGTCGTTGCCAAAAATATTCCAGACAATACCGTAGCATGCGGTAATCCACTCCGATTTATTTGTACATACGATGAATACATAAATAAAAATCGAGAAAATATGAAAACAGCATATATATCAAATGTCCTTTTTTCAGAAAAGACTACATTAGATAAAGAGATACAATGCCAAGAATTGTTAAATATGGGAAGGGCATGATTTACAATTGTTAAAAACAAAAATTCATGCAAAAAAAAATTCTTATCACATTTTTATTTAAAGAAGGAGCCGGACCCATATTTACCTTAGAAATGGCTCGTGGATTAGCCCAAAACGGTTGTGAAGTCCATGCATTACTTTCTTCTAAAATTTCTAACAAAAAGGATTGGGAGAATGAGAAAGCCTTTAAAAGTATTACCTTTATAGAAACTGGGACACGCAAAACAGCTGTTCAAGCTACTATAGACTTCTTTTTAGTAAAAAGGCACACATTAACAAGAAAATTTCAAAACCAAACTTTCGATTATATTATCAGCACATTTTATCATCCTTGGAGCACAACTATATTTAAGTGTTTCAAAGCAACAAAAAAGATAGTAATCTGCCATGATCCAATACATCATTCAGGCGTTGGATTGTTGGAAAGATGGCTGACGACCCATTATATTAAAGCTGCAAGTGATATCATTGTTCTTACACAAAGCTTTATTCCAATCGTAGAAAAACGATTTGGTTATAGCAAAGAGCATATTCACTATATGCCACATGGAAGGATGAGCATTTATAAGCAAAGCACAATCACTCCCCTAACCGACTGTAAAAATATTAATTTCCTCTTTTTCGGACGTATTGAAGAGTATAAAGGTCTATTCATCTTAGCTGAAGCTTATAAAAAACTCACACAATCCTACTCTAATATTTCATTGACAGTAGCAGGAAGTGGGGATTTTAGTAAATATCATGCAATTTTCAAAGAACTTCCACAAGTAAAAATTATCAACCGGTATATTGCAGATACCGAAATAGATGATTATTTCAGCGTACCTAATACAATTTTAGTGTTACCCTATTTAGATGCCAGTCAATCAGGCGTTATTCCTATTGCTTTAGAGTATGGAGTACCGATTATTGCCAGCAATACCGGTGGATTAAAAGAGCAAATGGACAATGGTAACTTGGGACTTTTCAGTACTCCAGGAGATGCTGATTCATTGATGAAACAAATGGAGTATTTCTTAATACATCCTGATTTTTATATAAAAGAAAAGAAAAAGGCATCTGTATATTTACAAAGTCTAAATTGGGATACTGTTACTCAAAAAATTATCCAAATTTAAATAGAAAACAAGCTTATGAATATCGGATATATTCACTTAGATTATGGAGAGTGGACCAATGGTAGCTACAATAGTCAAGAAATAGGATTAGCTAAAGCATTGGAGCAAATGGGACATCAAACTACTATCGTATATTGGGTATCATCCAAAGATGAACGCTGTAATACTAAAGTAAATATAACTCCAAACATCAAAAAAGTATATTTACCATATCGAATGAGATTGGTTCACCATATTTGGCCGAATTTATCCTTATTATCTTCACTTAACATTGACATATATCATCTACAAAGTGACAATTTACTTTGTGTACCGGAAGCTGTAAATTTTTGTTTAAGTCATGGTTGGAAACATTATTGTTATGTAGGTACTGTGCACAGTTCATCTCCTAAGGCCATTTCACGATGGATAATGGACAAACTTAGCAACAGGAATTTTACTGCATTCAAAAAAAACAAAGTATTTTGCAAAACACCGGCTGTAGTAAATGAATTGAAACTGAAAGGCGTAACGAGTGCTGAATGGGCACCGGTTGGATTAGATACAGACATCATTCCGCCGACAATAAAGCCCAAAAGTTTACTAAAGAATGAATTAGGACTGCCTCACAATAAAATTATTATATTCCTAGTATGTGCATTAAGACCGGACAAACATCCTATGGATATATTCCCTTTAGGAGAAGTATTAGGAGATAAATACTTATTAGTACATGCGGGAGCACCCTGGATGCAAACAGAGGAATACATGAAAAAATTAAAATCGAACGATATATATAGCAATATATTGTTTGTTGGTAAAATTCCAAATGAAAAAGTTCATGCATATTATGAAGTTGCCGATTATGTAATAAACTTTAATCCCAATGAAATATTTGGAATGGCTATTCTTGAAGCGATGTATCATAATGTAACAGTAGTAGCACGACACGCACCCGGCCCTGACTGTATCATTGAAAATGGAGAGAGTGGTTTTCTGTGTAATTCGGTAGAAGAAATGGCCCAAATAATACATTCCGGTAAAAAAGTTCAAAATGCACGAAAACGAATCATAGAATATTTTACATGGGGATCAACTGCTAAAAAGTTTTTGGATTATATACAACACTAAAAATTACCGGCATATGCGTATATTCCATATTATCACTCATTTTGATATAGGAGGAGCAGAAAGGGTAGCTGTTAACATAGCCAAATCACCAACTGTAGGGATGGAATATCATCTTGTAGAAGTTGTTCGAGGAAATGGAGAATTCAGTCAATCTTTTATTAAAGAATTACATGACTGCGGTATTTGTTTCCATCGTTCGTATATTACAAATAATAAAATTGCAATAATATTATTTCCTCTATGGTTCATATATCTATCGCTTAAATGGAAACCGCAAATAATCCATACACATACAGAAATACCAGACCTAAGTATATATTTATGGTATAAAATGTTTGGGTGGATATTTCCAGGCACAAAATATGTCCGCACAATCCACAATACAGAATTATGGAATCAATGGCCTCAAATAGGCTGTAAAGTTGAAGCTTTTTTCAAGAAAAGACATGCAAACATAGCTATCAGCCAATCGACACAACTATGTTATAAGCAAATTTATGGAGAAATACCACAAATTATATTCAATGGGCTACAATCTGTCAAACAAAATAAATTCAAATATATCATAGCAAACAAAATAAATATTTTATTTGCCGGAAGATTAGAATACCAAAAAGGAGTAGATCAACTTATAGAAGTTGTAAATGCATTAAAATATAATTCCAAGTTTTATTTTCACATAGTAGGTAATGGCTCTATGAAAGAAAAAGTGCATAAAGCTTTAGGAGCATTAACTAATGTATCTTTTTATGATAAGATTTTTGGATTGAATCAATATATAGGAGATTTTGATTATTTATTTATGCCCTCAAATCACGAAGGGCTTGCTTTGATGCCTATCGAAGCAAGTTTAGCACACACACCAACCATTATCAATAACTGCCCCGGTTTAAAAGATACACTTCCGGAGAAATGGCCTTTGAAAGTAAATAACAATGATGTTACTGATTTTGTCCAATTAATCTTATCACTTGAAAACACAACACATTATGAAGAATATGTGAATATAGCATACGAGTATGCGAAAACAAATTTCTCTATTGAGAAAATGCAATATGAATATGAACAAATATACAAAAAGCATGAAATATAGAATTTGTTTGATTTTGCCTTATTACGGAGTATTTCCAAACTATTTTCATCTATGGATAAATAGTGCATCGCACAATTCGTTCATAGACTTCTATATCATTACAGATAGTGACTTTTCTTATCAACTACCAGAAAATATCCATTTAAAAAAGATCTCATTAAATGAAATAAAGCAACGGCTACAAGAAAAAACTAAAAAGAAGGTTTCATTGTCATCCCCTTATAAATTATGTGATTATAAGCCAGCTTACGGCCTCATATTTGAAGATATCGTTTGCAATTATGATTATTGGGGATGGTGTGACCCTGATATTATTTGGGGAAATCTACAACTTATTATCAATGAGAACTCTATTAAAAAATATGATGTAATAGGTGGTGGTGGCGCATTTACGATTTGTAAAAATACTGACTTTTTGAAAAAATGTTTTTTATATACAAACTCTTCAATGCCTTCTTTTTCTTTTAACGAAGTTAGAACAACAAAGAAAAATCTAATTTTTGATGAATGGGGAGCTACAAATATCCGAAAATATTTAAATATAAAAGAAACATCACAATATGATTGGTTGTACAGAAAAGTACTAGATGTAATTCCTCCTGATATAAAAAAACGCCATAGTCCGATGTTCATACGTTTCTGTAATTATCCTATTATTGTAAAATATGAAAATGGTCATATTTTTGCTTATTCAATTTCACCAAACGGAATAGAAAATACACAAGAATATGCATATTGCCATTTACAAAAGAGAAAAATAAATATTATTACACAACAACTAGATTCTTTTCTACTATACAATGAAATGTTTTTACCACTCCAAATGTTCCAAGAATGTATTTATAATACACAAAATAGTATATTAAAGCAATACCAACATAATATAGCAATGAGTAAACAGATAGGGAATGCGCATAGGGGGGGGTAAAATTATTATACAAAAAAGTAAAATCAAAGCCTATAATACCTATTCTTCTAAGATTACTACGCCATATTGGTATATATCCACACTATAAAGTATGAAAAATAAAAAGATTTTATTTATTCTCCATCTACCTCCACCTGTACATGGTGCATCTATGGTGGGAAAATACATACATGATAGTGAAGTTATAAATAACACTTTTGACTGTCACTATTTAAATCTTGCATTAGCAAAAGACCTAAACGACATAGGAAAAGGTGGCATGAGAAAGTTGAAAAATTTCTATAAACAGCTGAAACAAGTCAGACTACTAATAAAATCTATAAAACCACAACAATGTTACGTGACCCCTAATGCAAAAGGTGGTGCATTCTACAAAGATTTTCTTGTAGTTATGCTCTTAAAAATAATGCGACAAAACGTAATTGTTCACTACCATAACAAAGGCGTTGCAACAAGACAAAACAGATGTTTGGATAACTTATTATACAAAATGTTCTTCAAAAATCTAAAAGTTATCCTGTTATCAGAGAATTTATATCAAGACATAAAGAAATATGTAAAGTATAAAGATGTCTATATCTGCCCTAACGGAATACCTATTCACGAAAATCTACCTACAGTTCCTCAAAAAGAATTCAATATTCTATTTCTATCAAATATGATGAAAGAAAAAGGTGTGTGGGATTTATTAGAGGCATGTGCAATATTAAAGAGAAAAGGAAAATTTGTAAGATGCCACTTTGTAGGTAAATGGAGTAATATTACAGAAGAGCTTTTTATGCAAGAAGTCCGAAAAAAAAATCTCACAAAATATATATCAGCTTATGGTGGGAAATATGGCGATGAAAAGAATATATTTATGCAAAACGCAAATGTATTTATCCTTCCATCACATAATGAGTGTTTTCCATTAGTATTATTAGAGGCTATGGAACAAGGACTTCCTTGCATCAGCACCAATGAAGGTGGAATCCCTGCTATTATAGAAAATGGAAAGACCGGATATATCATAGAAAAACACTCACCAAAAGTAATTGCTGAAAAAATAGAATATTTAATGGAACATCCCCAACAATGCATCAACATGGGAGAAGCAGGAAAAGAAAAATTCTTTAATGAATTTACTTTAGATAAATTTGAAATACGAATGAAAAATATTTTAGAAGATTGTATCATTTCATTATAATATTTTGTGAGAAAAAAATTAATAGATATACATCCTATCGTAACAACTCATCACATTGGGAAAAAATATATATTACTAACAAACGAAGAAACTAATACAGATCTCACCCAAATAGCTGTAACCCAACTTAAAGCAGGAGAAACAGCAGAAGAACACCTGCACCCCACCATGGAAGAATTCTTCCTGTTTCAAAAGGGAGATGCAATCATGACAGTTAATAAGGAACAAATAGTTTGTAGCAGTGGAGATTTCATCAGTATACCTGCCAATACTTTACACTCACTAAAAGCTGTGACGGACATTGAAATCATAACTATCGGTTGTGCACTCCGTTAATATAAAAACAGACATGTTTTGTTCACCTAATAAACAGGAGTAAAACAATCAATACATAGAAGCAGTATTTAATTATGTTAGAGAAAAACGCTAAGATTTTTATAGCCGGTCACCACGGACTAGTGGGTTCGGCTATTTGGAATAACCTGTTGCAAAGAGGATATACAAACTTGGTAGGCCGTTCGCACAAGGAGCTGGACTTGCTGGACGGAGTGGCCGTAAAAAGTTTTTTTGACGAAGAAAAACCGGACGCTGTGGTACTTGCCGCCGCCCATGTAGGGGGAATCATGGCCAACCTGCAATACCGGGCGGATTTCATTTATCAGAACTTGCAGATACAACAGAATGTTATAGGTGAGAGTTTCCGACATGGTGCGAAAAAGCTACTCTTTTTAGGAAGTACCTGCATTTACCCGCGTGAAGCTCCGCAACCGATGAAAGAGGAAGTATTACTGACTTCTCCATTGGAATATACCAATGAACCGTATGCGATTGCAAAAATAGCCGGACTGAAGATGTGCGAAAGTTTCAACCTGCAATACGGAACGAATTACATAGCGGTGATGCCAACCAATCTATACGGTCCGAATGATAATTTCCATTTGGAAAACAGCCATGTGCTGCCTGCCATGATACGTAAGATTTATTTAGCCAAATGCCTGAACGAAGGTAATTGGAATGCGGTAAGGAAAGACATTGATCTGCGCCCGGTAGAAGGTGTGGACGGAAGTTATACCAATGAAGAAATAGTAGCGAAACTGGCAAAATTCGGAATTACACAAGAAGCTGTGACGCTGTGGGGTACAGGAACTCCGCTGCGTGAATTCCTATGGAGTGAGGAAATGGCGGATGCCAGCGTACACGTATTACTGAATGTTGATTTCAAGGATACTTATAATCCGGAAACAAAAGAAATACGTAACTGCCATATCAATGTAGGAACCGGAAAGGAACTCAGCATCAAGGAAGTAGCCGAGAAGATTATGGTTGAAATAGAATTTAAGGGCGAATTAAGATGGGATACAAGCAAACCGGACGGTACGCTGCGCAAACTGACGGATGTAACCAAATTACACAATTTAGGCTGGCACCATAAAGTGGAAATAGACGAAGGTATTCACAGACTGTATCAATGGTATCTGAAAGGTATCTGTATCAACCATAAAACAAACTGAGCCGGATAATACGATTACCGATAAATATATACATTTTCACATTTTTTCTTGCTTATAATATACATTTGACTTAATTTTGCCGCATAAATCATACTTAAATATTAGTGTCTGTCCTATTTACCTTCTGTGTGACAGGCAATAGCGTAGCGTACTCCACGGTAAACACATTTTTCCAATATACATGTTGAAATTAAGAACAGTTTCGCTTCTGGGCTGCAGAAGTGAGCTTGATGCGTTGCCTAAAGGCAAATTGCTGATAAATACAATCAATGCTCACTCGTATAATACAGCTCAGAAAGATACGGCATTTGCCGAAGCATTACTGAAAGGTGACGCCTTGATTCCCGATGGTGCAAGCATTGTATTGGCCTTTAAGTTTTTAAGACATAAAAAGATAGAAAGAATTGCCGGCTGGGATTTATTTCTGCACGAAATGAATAAATTAAACCGGAAAGGCGGTACCTGTTTCTTCTTGGGCAGCAATGACGACACACTAAGGAAAATCAAAGCAAAAGCCGTCAGGCTATATCCTAACATTCAAGTCGAAACCTATTCCCCACCCTACAAAGCTGAATTCTCCGAAAAAGACAACCAACAGATGATAGAAGCCGTAAACCGTGTAAATCCGGATTTACTATGGGTGGGTATGACCGCTCCCAAGCAGGAAAAATGGGCATACACCCATCTGAAAGAGTTGAATGTAAACGGTACGATAGGTACCATAGGCGCTGTATTCGACTTCTTCGCTGAAAACATACAACGCGCTCCATTGTGGTGGCAGGAGCATAGTCTGGAATGGCTGTACCGCCTGATAAAGGAGCCCAAAAGAATGTGGAAAAGGTATATCATAGGCAATACCCTCTTTTTAGGATACTTATTAAAAGAAAAAATATCAAATTAATAAATACACCAAATGAAAAAAGTAGCATTGATTTCCGGTATCACCGGACAGGACGGTTCGTTCCTCGCCGAGTTTTTGATTGAAAAAGGTTATGAAGTTCACGGCATACTGCGCCGTTCGTCTTCTTTCAATACAGGACGTATAGAGCATCTGTATCTGGACGAATGGGTACGTGACATGAAGAAAGACCGTCTGGTAAATCTGCACTACGGAGATATGACGGACAGCAGTTCGTTGATTCGCATCATCCAGCAGGTACAACCGGATGAAATATACAACCTCGCCGCGCAGAGCCATGTAAAAGTGTCTTTCGATGTACCCGAATATACGGCGGAAGCCGATGCGGTAGGTACACTGCGTATGCTGGAAGCCGTACGGATTCTGGGTATGGAGAAGAAGACAAGAATTTATCAGGCTTCTACCTCGGAACTGTTTGGTAAAGTGCAGGAAGTGCCGCAAAAAGAGACCACTCCTTTCTACCCGCGCAGTCCGTACGGTGTGGCCAAGCAGTACGGATTCTGGATTACGAAGAACTACCGCGAGAGTTACGACATGTATGCAGTAAACGGTATTCTCTTCAACCATGAGAGCGAACGCCGCGGCGAAACATTCGTAACCCGTAAAATTACACTGGCAGCCGCACGCATAGCGCAAGGATTCCAGGACAAGTTGTATTTAGGAAATCTGGATGCACGTCGTGACTGGGGTTACGCCAAAGATTATGTGGAATGTATGTGGCTTATCCTGCAACATGACAAACCGGAAGATTTCGTGATTGCCACCGGTGAAATGCATACAGTGCGCGAATTTGCCACCCTCGCTTTCAAAGAAGCCGGTATAGAACTGCGCTGGGAAGGTGAAGGCGTGAATGAAAAGGGTATCGATGTGAAAACCGGCAAAGCGTTGGTGGAAGTAGATCCGAAATATTTCCGTCCCTGTGAAGTGGAACAGTTATTGGGTGATCCGACCAAAGCAAAGACATTGCTGGGCTGGAATCCTACAAAAACGAGCTTCCCCGAACTTGTAAGAATCATGGTGGCTCATGATATGAAGTTCGCAAAGAAATTGTATCTGAAAGCACAAATGGAAGAATAAATACATTTTTCTCATTTTCCTTGTTTTGTACAAACAGAATGTATACATTTGTGTCGTTTTTCGTTTTCTTCAATTTGTCTGTCTGTGAAACCATTACCTCTGTGACAGGCAAAAGCGTAGCATACTCTCCCGAGGTATAATGCCTATAAAAAAATACTTATTACTATTTTTCCTGTTTTTCTGTTGCACAGTGATACGGGCGCAGTATTCCATGGGAAATACCGGCTTGTTGAACATACCCACGGCGGACATGCGGGAAACAGGTACTTTCATGGGCGGGGCTAATTACCTGCCGGACGGAATGACCCCTTTTAAATTCAATACGGGTAATTACTTCGTTAATATCACGTTTCTATCCATCTTAGAACTGAGTTACAGATGTACGTTATTGAAAACCACCCGGTATGACGGAAAAAGAGGATATTTCCAACAAGACCGTTCAATGACGGCGCGTGTGCGCCCGTTGAAAGAAGGAAAGTATCATCCTTCCATAGTGATAGGTACCAATGACCCGTTCAAAGATATGGGCACCAACTACTTCGCTACCGTTTACGGAGTGCTTACCAAAAGTTTCTCGATAGTGAAAGGCGACAGACTGGCGCTGACTGCCGGATATTACTTCCCGCTGAACAAACACAGTGTGCAGGACGGACCGTTCGGCGGCATCAGCTACTCTCCCGCCCGATGCAGAGAAATCAGTTTCATGGCGGAATACGACTCCGATGGGTTTAACGTAGGCAGCGCCGTCAGGTTATGGAAGCATTTGTCCGTACATGTTTTTACCAGAGAGTTCAACTGCATAGCAGGCGGAATCAGGTATGAATGTACGCTGATACATTAACGACAAGGCTACCGGTCAGAATGAAAAGAATATACATCGTTGCATTTCTGATGCTACTGTGCACCATGGCAGATGCCCAAATCATGGCGAAGCTGAAGGAAATCGGCATGGAAAATATCCGGTGCGTACAGACGCCGGAAACGACAACAGTGGCTTTTGAGAATAATGTATACCGGGGAACATACACCGGCATAGGAAAAGCCGTTACAGCCTGCCTTGACGGTATACCCGGCGGTAACTTGCAGATGGTGGTACTGGAAAACAGAATCCCCCGTTTATATATCGATATGCCGGACTCACTGGTACATGCCTACAAAAAAGGAGATATCGGCCTTGCGCAAGTATACCAACGGATGCGGATATCCGTTGATACAGACAACACCATGAAGGTATTGGAGAAAAGCGAAAAACCGGAAAATAGCTCGGCATGGAAAGTGGACGTCGTTATTTATCCGGACCTTTTTCTTGAAAACAATACCTTTGATGAGCTTTATACCTATGCGATAAACCTGAATCCGGCAGTGGAGATGGCTCTATGGAAAGGAGCCAAAGCGACCGCACAGGTGATACTTCCCATAGCAACCAATCTGACCGGAGAAATGAAACGGGTACGACCGGGGATAATCACCATATCGCAGGATGTACGGTTGAAGCATAACTTATTCGGACGTCTCACTGTGGGAAACTTCACCGATAACCGCATAGGCACCCAAATGGCGATAAAATATCGTACCGACAACGGACGTGCAGAGGTCGGGGCCCAAATGGGGGTAACCGGGTTTTCTGCCGTAACAGCCGATGAGGGTTGGTACATCGGTACCAAAATGCGTGTGAACGCATCGGTCACGGCATCTTATTACGAACCGCATACCAACCTGCAGTTCGACCTGAGCGCCAACCGCTACGTATTTGGCGACTACGGCATAAGAGGTGATTGCACACGGCATTTCGGGGAATATGCAATCGGTCTTTTCGGAATATATACAAGCGGAGAGATAAACGGCGGCTTCCATTTTGCAATCCCTTTGCCCGGAAAGAAATGGAATCGAAAAGGATTCTTCCGGGTGAAACCCGCCGACTATTTTGCATGGACTTACAGCATGGTGGCACATGGGAAATATATCGACGAACAAATGGGAAAAAGCTATTATACCCGCCCTGACGAAAACAGAAGCGGCGGATTCTACCAACCTGATTATATCCGTTATTTCCTGATTAAGGAAGCGAAGAAAGCTCAATCAAAATCAATAAAATAAATAAATCAAATAAATTAGTTTTTAAAGACAAAATCATGAAACAGAAAAGTTTTTTATTCGGAAGCCTTTTGTTATGCGCAATGGCTTTCAGTACAACCGGTTGTAGTATCGGCGGAGATGACAAAACAAATGAAATTGTAGACGATCCTCTAAAAGATAAAACCGAATACTACATTGTAGGACAAGTGAGCGACAGTAAAGGAGTAGTGGCAAACGCCAAAGTGGAAACCGGCAACGTTTCTGCGACAACAGACAGTAAAGGAGTATATAAACTGACTGTGAACGACGCCACCGCATACAAAGTAAAATTTACAGCAAGCGGCCTGCAGACTTTCGAAGCAGAGACAAGCATCGCATCTTCTGCCAAGAACCGTAGCCAGGTGACCTTGAATGTAAGAATGGCAAAAGAGATTGTATATGATGAGAATCATACCGAAATCGCAACACCTGCTGCTGATGCGGTAGTTACGGCACCGAACATTGTAGATACCAATGCCGATCCTGCCACTATCACTATTCCGGAAGGTACGGTAACACAAGATACAAAAGTTGCGGCGGTTGTATATGAAGAAGCTAAAATCGCAACAGGAAATGAGACTCAAGTACCGGTAAGCAATGTAGCCGTTAAAACAGAGCCGGCCGATATAGTGGCTAAACAAGCTGTTACCATCGCCGTGAATAACCTTGCTGATGATGCGACGGACGGTTATTTCGATACCGATTATATGTCTGCCGTTAAAAAAGACGAAGTTGCTACAAGAGCGGACAAATCTTTAGGTAAACCGGTATTCAACGCCGGGGACAACAGATATGAAATCACCATCCCTGCCGGAGAAAAAATAGCAGGAAAGTATGAGATGAATGTGAAATTCGACAAAAGCAGCAAAACATCGGGTACCGTGGAATACAATGCTGTGAACGGAAAAAGCGAAGTGTTGAAACTGGAAAACAGAGAATTCAATGCCATGACCGGTGTGAAACTGAATGTAACGGTGAAAAACGGCTGGACATACACCACTTCTCCGGCCACGGCATTGGCTGCCAAAGGAGCTTCTCAGAAACTGGCCGCCGCAATAGAGCGATACATCGAACTGCAAGAAGGTAAGGAAGGCGTATATGAAACAGCAACCGAACTGACTACCAACATCAGCGGTAACCACGTATTGTATTACGGAAACAAAGCCAACATCCTGGCAAAGACTTACACATTCCATGTTATGATTAACGGCCAAAGCACTCCGGTGGAAGTTAACTTGAACAGCTACAACGGATACACGGAAGAGTATACCAACGGCCCCATCAGCCAACACTCCGGCGGTAGTACCGGTAAATAACCGCATACATGAGAGTTAATCAAAACTATTATTTAAATAACACATACCTATGAGTTTACGTAATTTTTTATCAAGTAGAACCGGAAAACGTTTTTACAACTTTTGCTATTGTTGGGGTGCTTGTCTGGTAATTCTAGGTGCCATCTCCAAAATCGGTGATTTCCCATACGGTAACATACTTTTGGGTATAGGCCTGTACACCGAAGTATTTATCTTCTTCATCTCAGGATTCGACGAACCCACCAGAGAATATAAATGGGAAAGAGTATTTCCTATCCTGAACGACAAGCTGGCGAATACCGACCCGAAAGTTGCTTCCGTGAACTTCAAACTGTCCGGAAACGGTGAAAACTACAAACAGGAAATGGCTAAGCTGGAAGAGAACGTGAGAGCATTGAACGAAGCCCATGAAGCCCAGTTGAAGCAAGTGAAGCAACAAATGGACCTGCTGAACAAACAATACAAACAAATGCAGGATACAATGAACGTAAAAACAACAAAGTAAAATAGCTGTTATGTCAAAATATGTAATGCCGCCAAGGCAAAAAATGATTAACCTGATATATATCATCTTAATCGCTATATTGGCCATCCATATATCTAAAGATGCCATAGAGGGTTATGATATTATCAGCAATGACTACCGCCCGCAAATAGCACAGCTCCAAACATACAACGAAGAATTAAGAGTACGCCTGGAGCAGGAAAAGCCGGAAGTCACGGGACAGGTACAATCTGTCAAAGAGAAAACCAATGCCATTCGGCAAGAGTTGAACGACCTGAAAGAAAACATCATACGGACAGCCGATAAAGACGAATATCAGAGCGGTATCCTCAAGAACCGCGATAACGAAAAGGCGACTCCTGATGTACTCCTCAGCAACAAACGGGGTAATAATCTTAAAAACAGCATCGCAACCTACAAGCAGGAAATGGAAAGCATGCTTGCCGGTGACGCGCAGAAAAAACTCGTAAGCAGTTATATGAACATCACTCCTCAAACCGACAACGCTTCATGGGAAGAGGAAACGTTCTCGCATCTGACTGCCAATGCAGGTATCACCATGCTTGACAAAATGGAGATGGAATTGCTGAGCTGCGAAAAGGAAGTGTTGCTCGCCATGACAAACGGAACGGGAATACAGACTTCGGAAGCAACCCCGGAAGCCGGCAAACCTCAAAAGGAAGCCGAAAAGGAAGCTGAAAAGGAACCGGCAGAGCTTTCGGATAACCAAATCTTCGTAAACGGAGTACCTACCGACATCCTGGCCGACGGAACCCTGAAGAAGCCTTTTGTACAAATGGCTCCCGAAGCCGCCGTATTATACAAAGGATACGACAATAAGCTGCAACTGACGAGCATCGGTATTCCTCAAGAGCAACTGAAAGTTTCCATGAAGAACGGTAAGGTAGTGATGCGCAACAACCGCTACATCGCCCTGCCCGACAACAACAGCCGTACCGCCGTCATTACCGTGAGCGATGGAGCCGATGTATTGGCACGTTATGAATACGAGGTCAGAAATCTGCCCGCTCCGCAACCTTACCTCTCTTATTCCCATAACGGTAAAAACACGTTATACAAGGGTGATGTACCTCTTGGCAAAAGTCATTTGCTCGGCATGAACGAACTGGTGGCGCAAGCCAATGAAGGCCCTCAGGTGAAATATAAAGTCGTATCTTTCGAAACGGTATTCATCGAAGCCGGAAGCAACAAGGTTATTACCCTTAAAAACAAAGGTAACAAATTCTCCGGCGAGCAGAAGAAAGTCATCGAACAGTTACAGGCAGGTGATAAATTCTACATCACATCCATTACCGTGTCCGGCGGACAAAAGACAGATGAGCAAATCGGCTCTATCAACGTAGTACTCTATTAAAAAAGTAAAGTTATGAAATTTGGATTTAAACACATTATATTGGCTGCTGCGCTGATGAGTGCCGGTAGTCTTACTGCACAGGAACAAAATGACAAAACATCGTTCCAAAAGTACAACTGGTTCGTAACCGGAGCCGTTAACGGAGAATGGCTGTCCAATACTACCGGAAACATGATTGTCGGCGGCAAAGTGGGAGCCGGTATCCAACTGACCCGCTACTCGGCATTCCGCATCAACGCGTTTGCCGGAAAGAACCGTGTAAAGACCATGCGCGCCCAGCAATACGGAGCCGAATTGGACTATATGCTGACCTTGGTGGGAAATAAAGGATACCAGCCTTTCAACCTGGCGGCTATCGTCGGAGCCAGCTACAACTACTTCAACACGAACAAGCTCGACATCGATAACAAGAACGTCAGCTCCATCGGTGGAAAGATAGCGTTACAGGCATCATACAACCTGAACAGAAAGCTCAGCCTATTCATTGAACCTTCGTTTACCATCCTGCCCAAATACTACAAGGGCAAAGACGCCGATGACGTATTTGTACAATCCGGCGTGAATATCGGTGTCACATACAGCTTCAAAGACAAGTACAAAACATCCCGGAAGGCTAAGAATGAGGCTTTCGCCGACAAAACCGACATACAGGAAATCAAAGACAAGATGAACCGTATGCTGGAAGAAATCAAGCAACTGAAACAGGAATCGCAGAACACTCAAAAGGTGGAAGCAGGAAAGAACATCGTTATCGAGCCTGCCCAACAGAAAGGTATCATTTCCGTAGATATCCACTTTGACGAGTTCAGTTCCTTCATCAGCGAAGAGCAAGCCGGCAAGCTGAACAATATCGGCGAATGGATGACCGAGAATCCTGCCGTTATCAAGATTGTAGCATTCAGCAACGACGTAAAGGACAAGAAAGCCGAAACCGAACTGCGCAACAAACGCACGGAAGCCATCAAGAAAATGTTGGTAGAGAAGTACAACATCGCTCCCGAAAGAATTGCATCCGCCGCTCCCGAATCCATGGGCTATGCAAACAAGACCGGAAACAACGCGATGATTATCTTCATTCCGAGCAACTTATAAACAGAAATTCACTTCTATGACTATCGCCATTGATTTTGACGGCACAATCGTAGAACACCGATACCCTAAAATCGGAAACGAAATACCTTTCGCCATCGATACGCTGAAAATGCTGATTAAGGCTCATCATCGGCTGATACTATGGACCGTACGTGAGGGGAAACTGCTGGACGAGGCTGTGGAATGGTGCAGGGAACGGGGCGTGGAATTTTATGCCATCAACCGTGACTACCCCGAAGAGGACACCGCCCATCACGGTTTCTCGCGCAAAGTAAAAGCGGACATCTTCATCGACGACCGCAACTTGGGCGGCCTGCCCGACTGGGGAGACATCTACCGCATGGTTCAGGAGAAGCTGACGTACGAGGAGCTGTATCGTGACAATGATAAAACTCCCCCCTCAAAAAAAGGCGGACTCTGGAGTTTCCTCAAAAAGTAACCGTTTTTTTGACTTATGTCAAATCGTACTCCGAAAAGACTCTTTAAATTTGCAGCGTCATTTAGAAAACGATAGAGTAAATTAGTTTTTATAAGAGAGAGATTAGTTTTTAGGGTACACTAAAAAAATTAGGCAACATCTGTTAACAGATGTTGCCTTTTTTGTTATATTTGTGCCTAATGAAAAACAACGCCCATATCACGCCGTTTGCAATCAGCCTGTTCTCCCTGCTTTTCCTTAGCGCTTGCAAAGATAATCCTCCCAAGGAAGGCCTACACCTGCCCCAAGAATTATTCAGAGAAGGAGACATCGTATTCAGAAGAGGCACCGGATTCACCAGCCGCATAGTGCTGGCAGCCGACAGCGAGGGAAGATACTCGCATACCGGCATCCTGAAGAAAGAGCGCGGAGCATGGTACGTGATACACGCCGTTCCCGGCGAACCGGACTTTAAGGGAGATGCGGACAGGATAAAGATGGAACCCGTCGAGCGGTTCTTCGATGCGGGAAAAGCCGCGCGGGGTGCCGTGATGCATGTGCAAGCAGACTCCGCCCTTGCATGCAGAGCCGCCCGAAGCGCACTCGGACTTTTCCGCAAACACCTGTTGTTCGACCATGACTACGACTTGAACGATACCACCGAGATGTATTGCACGGAACTCATCGACTATGTGTACCGGAAAGAAGGGATAGACCTGTCCGAAGGCCGAACCACTTCCGTCAACATCCCCGGCATGAGCGGTGACTATCTGATGCCGAACGATATTGCGCAGAGCGGACGCCTCTGTTTGATATACTGTTTTTAAAACACACATTATTCACTTAAAACAAAAAACGTATGAAAAAAGTATTCTACTTCACCATGATGGTAATGGCAGTCTTCGTAATGGCGGCTTGCTCTTCTTCTCCAAGCACTCCGGGCGACGCGTTGAAAAAGTACAGCGGGTATCTGCAAAGCGGCGATTATGAGAATTTCGTAGAAGGACTGGCTTTCGACGACAGTCAGGATGCCGCCAAGGTAAAGGAACAAAAAGAAGCGCTGGTATCCATGCTCAAAGAAAAAGTATCGAAGGAATACGAGAAGAAAGGCGGCATAAAGGACATCGAAATCCTCTCGGAACAAGTGGCCGAGGACGGCAATACCGCTGTGGTAAAGACCAAATACACTTACGGCAACGGCGAGACCGAAGAGGGTGAGCAGCAAATGGTGAAGAAAGACGGCAAATGGCTGATGTCCATAGGAAAGTAAAGCCCGGACAGCCCTGAAAAGATACCGGACAGCATACGGAGTAAAGGAAGGAATTCCTCTGCCGCAGCTGTCCGGATTTTATTTAGCTGTCTGTCGTTTTATATAGAAATCTTATCTCAGTAAAGTTCGTGCCGCCCCACTTCCTCAAAGAGCGTCGCCAGTTTCTCAATGACCGGTTTCAGATACCGCCCGCCTTTCTCCGCGGACGCTTTCCCGGGATTGCCCACCCCGCTATCCACAGTGGCTTTGTCCCAATGGCGGGGCGCCCACGCCACCTTTTCATTCAGCGAGGCAATGGCAAACGGACGGGAGTCTCCGTTACCGGCCTCATCAAGATTCACCAGCTCGGGATGATAGTACATCATGGCCGAAGTCTCCGATTCACCGGCATGGTCGTCTATGGCGGCCTCGAAATAACCCTTGGTGGGAACGATGCCGAACCAGTCCGTCGCCAGAATCAGGAAATCGGGATAGACGAAAGCAAGGTCGCGAATCATTCCTTTGAAATTATTCCCGCCGTGACCGCTGATGATAATCAGCTTGCGGATGCCCTGCGCGTGAAGGGAAGCCACAATATCTTCCAAGATGGCCTGCTGGGTGGCGTAACGGGTATGGATGCAGAAAGGAAGTTCCCGCTGTCCGGGATTGTGGGCGCCGAAAGGTACGGGCGGCATCACCATGCAGCGCACGCCGGAACGTTCCAACGCCAAAGCGGCGGCATCCACGGCAATGTCATGCGGCAGGATGCAGTCCGTGAGATACGGCAGATGCAGGTTATGCGGCTCGGTGGCTCCCCAGGGAAGAATCACGACGTCATACTTCACGTCTTTCACCTTTCCATAGCAGGAAACGGTAAGGTCTATTTCTCTTTTTTCCATAGCTGTTATCTTTAGAAATTACTGCTTCCGGTATTCCTTGGGCGAGAGGCCGGTATGATGCTTAAAGTATTTGCCGAAGAACGACTGATTGGCGAAGTGCAGCTCGTCGGCTATCTCCTGAATGCTCTGCTCGGACGATTTCAGCATGGCTTTCGCTTCCTGAATCACCAGGCTGTCAATCCACTCGCCCGCCGTCTTTCCACTCACCTCTTTCACCACGGTGGAAAGATGCTTAGGGGTAAGGAACATCTTGTCGGCATAATAAGACACGCTCCTCTCCTCTTTATAATGTTCGGAAACATACCGTATGAAGCGTTCAAACAAATCTTCCTTGCGGCTTTTCGGAGTGCGCTCCTTAGCGGTATGCCCCTGATAGATGTCGTATATCTCGTAGAACAAAGCCAGCAACAATCCTTGCGTAATCTCCTTGCGGTACGGATTGTCTTTCAGTTTCACCTTGCTCCACAGGAAAGAGTGATATTCCTCGAACGCCTGCAACTCGTCGGCGGTGATATCGATGCAAGGCCGCTCCTTTATCATGAAGAACATGGGAAACAGCTGCTGCATGGTAGGTATCACCAAATCCATGAAATCTCTGGACACCGCTATAAAGCTGCCGGAGAAATCATCGGAACGTTCGCCCTGCTGCACGATTTGCTCAGGCAGGATGATACAAAGCACTCCCTCTTTCATTTCATATTCCTGCAGGTTGATGTTCATCTTACACCGGCCTTTCCGGCAGACAGCAAGGCAGGCGGCGTTCAGGCGCGTAGGATATGGCGTAAAAGGAATATCCCTTATATCATCAAAAATAGCGAAATCATTGCCGATAAAGTCAATCATGGGCAGATGCTGTATTCCGGAGATATCAACGTTGCGTATCTGTTTTGTATTCATTGTTCTTGTGCTTTGCCGGCAAATATAGGATTATTCACGGAATTATTAATTTAAAAATCGTGAATGTTATCCTAATTCATTATTTTAAAGCCGATAAAGAACGTACGCGGCTGTGTAGGTCCGTAAAAATAACCGGCATCGCGAAACTCTCCCTTATCCAAATCTTTCTGGAAACTGTTGAAAATGTTTTGCACGCCCGTATTCAACTGAAGCTTGATATGGTCGTGCAGCACGAAGGTATAGTTCAGTTTCAGATTGAGGTCGAAGAAGTGGGGCGTATTCTCCATGCGGTCTTTCTCGATATACCCGGCGTAGTGCGGCACAATCATCTTGCCCGTATACGTGCC
>CEAF01009572.1_pt1 | contig 27045 bp, 18 predicted proteins | sample 557431 | NCBI WGS metagenome assembly CEAF01 (sample SAMEA3182068, study PRJEB8094) | gut metagenome | biome: human; feature: gut; material: Stool; isolation source: human stools | place: Canada | collected 2013-11-18 | reverse complement strand
TGTGAACAGAGTTCTAAGAACATCTAAGCTTCTTCCAAAAGTCGTGATATGCATAAATATAATACGTTATACATGCTAAGTTTATAGCACCTGTTATGACACCAACATCATGTTATCAGAGAACCTGCAAAGGGGATAATAAGTCATTGTGGATGTCACATTTAGAGTATATAATAAAGTGTAAGAAATATTGATATGATTATATGAAAAGTTAATGTTAAATTGTATTTAAAATATAGTGTAGGAAATAGGACATTGTCTGCGGTATTTTGGAGGTGGATTGATAGATGGGAATATATTTTACTGCCTGTAATATCGCAGGAGAACACCAAAATACGCAGAGGATAAATATGTACAGCGCGGTTACCGGATATACAGGTGACAGAGAGGGGAATGATTTTATTTGACATACAGTTATATAGGAAAAATGGCAGCATATGAGCGTGACAGGCAGGGAGTATCTGCTGAGACTGTCTGCAAGGGTCTGTGCGACTTGGATATATATAATAGTTTTGAAAAAGGGGAGGACATCGGTGATATCCATGTTGTGAGGCTGCTGCTTCAAAGACTTGGAATAAGCGCAAGTCTTGCCGGCAGATATCTTTGCCGGGATGAGTACGATGAGATGCATGCCAGATTCAATATATTGGAGCTTCTGAGGGCAGACGAGCTAATATTGGCGAAGAAGGCAGCCTTGGAATATAAAAACCGTTACTGTGCAGAAAGCAGGCTTAACAAGCAGTTCATGGCATACATGAATGCCGGAATAGCGCAGCTTGACGGAGATTCAGTTGAGGCACTGCGCCTGTACAAAAAAGCAATCGGTTATACTATAGAAGATTACGGTGTGGCTGAATTTACCTGCATATCGGTATATGAGTATTTTATGCTTGCCAATATTGCGCGTCTGAATGCAGTTCTTGAAAATTATATGGAGGCGGAAAAGCTGTATGAGAGACTTCTTGCGTATTGTCACAGAAGAAATTTGGACCATTGGACTATGGCGTGTGTCTATCCGAAGACAGTCTGCGAAATGCTGGATATAAATTCACCGGACAGCATGGGTATATATGAAAGGCGGGTATGGCTTGAAGAGTGTAATGCCGCTATAAGAGCGCTCTGTGACACGGCAAGGCTTCACTATATTTGTCCGCTGTTAAGAAAAAGACATGCATTGCTGGAGCTTCTTGGAGAAGCGCCGGATAGACAGTGGGATGATTTCCTTGAACATTATGAGTGGCTGAGAAATAAGTATCATATAAAAGGAGAGCTGTTAGAGTGGTATCCGTATTATAACAGTGACTGGGAATTCTATCCTGTCGAGAAGCTTATCAACGAGCGGAGAAAACTATATGGCATGACCATCGAAGAGCTTGCCGAAGGAGTATGTGCACCAGAGACAGTCAGCAGAATAATCAACAGGAGAGTTTCGCCTAAACGCAGTACAGTGGAGGCACTTCTTGATAAGCTGGGGCTTAGAGGGGTGTTGTTGGAGGACGTTATGGTGTGTGATGACTGGGAGACGCATAGAATATGGGATGATATGGTTGAGAGTCAGAAGATTGAAGATAGTGTTACAGGCAGAAGAATATATAAAAAATTAAAGGAAAAACTTGACATAAATATTAGTATAAACAAAAAAGTGTTAGACTATATGCAGGTAGGATTAGATATGGGGGTAGAGAAGAATAATTATGAAAAGTACGCGTTGATACATGAGAAAATGCTGGGATTTAGCATGGGGAGAATAAAAAATATTACAGTTTTTACCAAAATTGAAATAATGATAATTAATAGATATTTTTATTGTATGAATAAAGTACATGATTATTCAAATCTTAATTTATTTGAAAACATGTTAAAAAATTATTCTGATGATGTAGGTGAGATGGAGGCTTTTGCAAGTGATTGTGAGTTAATACTCATGCGATGTGCAAGTTATGCAGGAAATGCGATGAGATTTAATGAATCAAATAAATATGCTGGGAAGGGGATAAAACTGGAATTAACTTGTGAGAGAATGCATTGTTTATCCAGTCTAATATATTGTATGCCATGGAATAAGGTAACAGGTGGGGAAACGGCTTCGCAAGAGGATGTCAGAATGTGTGAATGTGCCTATTGGATATCGGTGGCGTTAAAGGCAACTCAACGTATGAATTTATACAGTCATTGGATAAAAATGCATAATAAACAATCAGAAACAGACAATAAATAAGCTATTGCTTGCCATATATAACATCATCTTCGTCGGTGCATACAGATATGCCACTATTAAACCAACTATTGAGCAGGGTGTTATCTAATAAAAAAGAAATATTAAAGATAATAAGTAAAAGTGCAATAACTGAACGTAAATTTTTCTTCATAATATAGTACCCCTTTCGTGCTTATGTGAGATGTAAAAATGTTTTCATATACTTGACTATACTACACAGTGCAAGTAATGTCCATGACATTGGAGGCAAAAAAAACAGGGTGCAATGTCATGGACAATCAAGCAAAAATAGTATAACATTGGCGTATGGTTTAAATCATAAGTAACGTATATGCGTAAAGAAGGTATTTCATCGTATGATTATTTACCTGACAAGAGAAAAATAAAAGAATGGAGAGATATGATATGAAAAAAGGAATTATTCTTTTTACAACGGTAATATGTATAGCATTAAGCAGTAAGAGTACAGATGTGTATGCTGCCGGAAATAATTATTGTGATTGTAGTGGAGGTATGTCTCAATATGGGGAGCATTTAGGAAACTGGACAGAGAAACATGACGTATATACAGGTTATAAGGTGGACGGAAAACCGATTATGAATGAATGCACAGTGTATTGCAGTGCAGACAGAATTGCTTATAAATGTACTTGTTGTGGACATACAACCATGGAAGATAAGATAACGGAGAAACATACAGGTAAATATTGTCCATACGCTAAATGATAGATTATAGATTTTGAGTATGACCTGAGAGGGTAAGCTTTTCAAGAAGGTTTACCCTCAGGGTTTTGCTATTATAGAAGGAATATGTTAAATGGAGGGATGTTTTTTGAAATATTACATAAGATTAGCTTCAATTATGTCAATTGTAATACTTCTTTCAGCTTGTGGCAGACAAAGCATTAAGGATAATGAGGCTTCTACAGCAGTCGTACCGGTTATGTGGAAGACAGAAGGATTTGCGGTAAATGATGAGGTGATAGAAGAACAGGAGTTATGGGTGGATAGGCATGTAAGATGGGAGCATGCTAATGTGCAATGGGATGAAGAAACAGAGGATGTGTTTGGAACAAGCGAGGCGAAGATAGTCGAAAATTGCATTTATAGATTCTATCCGATTATTCAGAAGGAGGAGGCGGTTCCTATAAGAGGCATTATGGAGCGCCTTGATACGATGTCTATGGAGGAGAGTGTCATAATATATACACCCGAACAGATGGGAATAGAAGATGATAATAAAGGAGTAATTGTTGATTTTGATGTAATCAGTAAGGATAAGCTGGCAATTCAGTTGTTAAATTACACATATAATGATTCTGAAAAGTTTATACCCAAAATCAACGAACTGATTCATATAAATGGTAATGGAGAAAATAAGGTGACTAATCTTCTGCCTGTGTATCTTGAGAAGGGGATATGTCTTGAAGAATATGACTATTGGCTTCTGGAGGGGGAATGTGTTTGCGATGCTTCAGGAAATAGTTATGTAAGAAGCAGAAATAGTGATAAGTTGTATGTATTAGATGCGGATGGAAATCTTATTATAGAGTATGAGTGTCCGGAGAATGGGCAGCTCCAATTACCTATGAAAACGGAGGACGGAGAATTAGTCTATCCATGTTATGATGGGAGAATGAAAAAAACAGATATTTTATGGGTTGACACACAAAACAGAAAAGTAGAAATGCTTGCCTCAGTAAATGGAAGTATTGTGAAGTTGTATGGATTGAAACAAAATAATCTTTACTATGAAGATGAACAGGGAATAGTGAGATGGGACATTGCCAGTGGTGAGAGAAAGCTTATCTTTATATTTAATAAAAATGAGGTTCAGGATATATATGATAAACAGTTGATACTAAGGGACAATGATACTCCGTTACTCAGAATATATGGTTATGTAAATGGACAGTTTCAGGACTGGCTGTTGACTTTATCGAAAGAACCGGTTGAAAAAGCGGATGCAGTGCATGTGGCATGTATTACCGATAATGTATCAGACAGAGTGCGCAACTGCGTGGGAGTAGCGGCACGCAACAATCCTGATTTTTCATATAAGTATGAGGATGGAGACGGCATGGATGTATCGGATTATTATACAGCGGTTATGACACAGATGATGTCGGGAGAGGGACCGGATATTTTGTTTGTTTCCCCGGAAGATATGGAAATGTTGTATGCAAAAGGTCTGATTGCAGACTTAAGAGAATATATTTCGGATGAGACACTGAAAAAAGTAATTTCAGGTGTAGTGGGGTTGGGAAGCAGAAATGGCACTCTGCTTGGAATTGCCCCGGATATATCTGCTGATTCGTTGATGGTTCAGGAAGATGTGTGGAATGGTGAGAGCTGGACAATTGAGGATATAATTTCTCTGATTGAACAGGGAAAGCTTTCAGGAAGGGTTACCGATGGCGAGGGGTTATACTCTTCAATAGCTGCACTTAGAATAATATTAAAATACATAATTGACGATTCATTTGTTATTGACTGGGAGAACTATGAAAGCCATTTTGATGATGAGCGTTTTATAAAGCTTATTAAATGTCTTGGGAAAAATGATTATGAAAATACGGATGGAAGTAAGGAGCAGCTTGATGGTTCGATTATGCAGGTAAGTCTTCATTATATGTCTAATGTATATAATTATCTGGGGCAGCGAGGAAATGAAGGCTGGCATTATGTGGGCTTTCCTTCAGAAAATGGATGTGGAAACTATCTTTGGGCTGATGGAATGGTTGTTGTGAATGCTGCTACAGCTTCAAAAGAGGCGGTATCGGCATATCTGGAATGTCTTCTAAGCAAGGAGGTCCAGGACACGGTGAATACTGTTGGATGGAATGATAAGCTGCCTATTTTGCCACTGTCATTAGAAGATATTTATTATAAAGATTATGACAATATGGGTGCGACCTATCATAACTATGTTGTGGTGGAGTTTGCTGATGGAAGTACATCCGTGCATGAGTCAAGAGATTTTCTGGAGAAGTGTGTTCCTGCTCCGAAAAGATATGATGTAGTGCAGAATATAATTTGGGAAGAGATTCAGTCATACTATTCCGGTGATAAGACCGCCGATGAGGTAGCTGTGCTTATTGATGACAGAGTGCAGTTGTATTTGGACGAATTGAAATAAGCATGAGAGAGTAAAAAATACAATACGAGGAGAAATAATTATGTAAGGTTACAGAAGAATTTCCGGCATTTTAGGATACATAGCTATATGACTATGTTGTACTGGCTGTTCGGAAAAAAATAAGCACCGGATAACAGCTGAAGCTGGTGAATCGCCAATGACAAGAGAGATTGTTGAAGAAAGTGAAAATCTGATAACAGATTGGACGGATGAGAACCAGATGACATAAGAAAACTGCGAAAGCATAGCATCTGATTTAGAAACAGAGGAAGCCGGCAGTGAGTTTAGTGAAGAGCTTATTGCATCAATTCCGGAATTGATTATGAAGGTATTGCTGAATGAAGGCTCATTCACGTTAGAAGGCGATTCATATGAAAACCTTGAAAAGCTCTTTAGAAGATATTCGAGCGGTGAAGAGTTCAGCGTAATTGACTTTGATTCGGATGGCTATAATGAAGTGGTATTATATAATGAACCATCATATATTTTTCATACAGATGGGGAGAATGCTTACCGAGGAAGAGGAAGTGTCACTTATGACAGCGTATTCACAGGAGGAACTTCCGCGGTATCCTCTTTCTGATTTATATTCGGAATAAACAGTGTCTGCAGCTTAAGAATGATAGTCTGATTATTGTAATCAGTCATAATAGCAAGTATGACCGTGTAGCAGATAAGATATACAATATAAGTAATGGAGACAGGATATTAGCATAGAAATTGTCCCTTTGAATTAAAAAGTGCTTGCAATTTTAAATAACCTATACTAGAATATTCACAGATTTAAAGACAATGACGGAGACAGTAGATATCATCTGGAAGTCACAGAGAGCCGCAGGTGCTGGGATTGCGGTACGAGTAAGGCGATGTTGAATATCACTCCCAAGTCGCTGTACGAAAATGTATACTAAATGGATTGAAACAGCAGGATGCGGTTTTGCGTTATTGTATACATGAGTAGATACAGACGTATTCCATACGTTACATGGAACGCATATGATGGTATGTCGGTGAATATGATGAGTATTTTATGACCTCTGCCATGAGAATGTGCAGAGGTTTTATTTTGTGAAAATGGAGGAATTAAAGATGTACGATAAGGTATCGGCAAATCGTAACGTCGTCGAGAGCGAGAAGGCTGTCGAGAAGTTCTGGAAGGACAATGACGTATTTAAGAAGAGCATGGAAATCAGGGAGGGCTGCCCGACATATATGTTCTATGATGGCCCACCTACTGCAAATGGTAAGCCACATATCGGACATGTGCTCACAAGAGTTATCAAGGATATGATTCCAAGATACAGAACAATGAAGGGCTATCTTGTACCGCGTAAGGCAGGCTGGGATACCCACGGACTTCCTGTGGAGCTTGAGGTTGAGAAGATGCTTGGTCTTGACGGCAAGGAGCAGATTGAGGAATATGGTCTTGAGCCGTTCATCAAGCACTGTAAGGAGAGTGTATGGAAGTATAAGGGAATGTGGGAGGATTTCTCCGCGACAGTAGGCTTCTGGGCTGATATGGATAACCCTTACGTTACTTACCATAATGATTTTATTGAGTCTGAATGGTGGGCTCTTAAGCAGATTTGGGACAAGGGGCTCTTATACAAGGGCTTTAAGATTGTTCCTTACTGCCCAAGATGCGGAACACCGCTCTCATCACACGAGGTTGCACAGGGCTATAAGTCTGTTAAGGAGCGTTCTGCAATCGTGCGCTTCAAGGTTAAGGGTGAGGACGCATACTTCCTTGCATGGACAACAACACCTTGGACACTTCCGTCCAACGTGGCTCTCTGTGTGAACCCGGATGAAACCTATTGCAAGGTTAAGGCTGCTGATGGCTACACCTACTATATGGCAGAGGCGCTTCTTGACAAGGTGCTTGGCGGACTTGCAAAGGCTGAGGACAAGGAGGCGGGTACACCTGCTGTTCCGGCTTATGAGGTTCTTGAAAAGTATAAGGGAAGTGACCTTGAGTACAAGGAGTATGAGCCTCTTTTTGCATGTGCGGGAGAGGCTGCTGCAAAGCAGAACAAGAAGGGACATTTCGTTACCTGTGACGGATATGTAACCATGTCAGATGGTACAGGTATCGTTCATATTGCACCTGCATTTGGTGAGGATGATGCCAAGGTCGGACGTAAGTATGACCTTCCGTTCGTACAGTTCGTAGACGGAAAGGGTGAGCTCACCAAGGAGACGCCTTATGCCGGACTTTTTGTAAAGAAGGCAGACCCATTGGTATTAAAGGACTTAGAGGCAGAGGGCAAGCTTTTTGACGCTCCTAAGTTCGAGCATGATTATCCTTTCTGCTGGAGATGTGATACACCGCTTATCTACTATGCTAGAGAGAGCTGGTTCATTAAGATGACAGCCGTTAAGGATGACTTAATCGCTAACAATAAGACAATCAACTGGATACCTGAGACAATCGGTACAGGACGTTTCGGCGCATGGCTTGAGAATGTTCAGGACTGGGGTATCAGCCGTAACCGTTACTGGGGTACTCCGCTCAATATCTGGCAGTGTGAGTGCGGACACATGCACTCTATCGGAAGCATCGAGGAGTTAAAGAGCATGTCCGACAACTGTCCGGATGACATTGAGCTTCACCGCCCATACATTGACGCTGTCACTATCAAGTGTCCTAAGTGCGGAAAGCAGATGAAGAGAGTTCCTGAGGTTATCGACTGCTGGTTCGATTCAGGTTCAATGCCATTTGCACAGCACCACTATCCATTTGAGAATAAGGATTTATTTGAGAAGCAGTTCCCGGCAGACTTCATTTCCGAGGCTGTAGACCAGACAAGAGGCTGGTTCTACTCACTGCTTGCAATTTCTACACTTTTATTTAACAAGGCACCATATAAGAATGTTATTGTTCTTGGCCACGTCCAGGATGCCGAGGGTAAGAAGATGAGTAAGTCAAAGGGCAACGCTGTTGACCCATTTGATGCACTTTCACAGCACGGAGCAGATGCCATCAGATGGTATTTCTATGAGAATTCAGCTCCATGGCTTCCTAATCGTTTCCACGATAAGGCGGTTACGGAGGGACAGAGAAAGTTCCTTGGAACACTCTGGAACACATACTCCTTCTTCGTGCTCTACGCTAATATTGACAACTTCAATGCAAATGATTACAAGCTTGAGTACGATAAGCTTCCTGTAATGGACAAGTGGATTCTCTCCAAGCTTCAGACCGTTGTAAAGACCGTTGACGATAACCTTGCCAACTACAAGATTACAGAGACAGCCAAGGTACTTGAGGACTTTATAGACGAGCTTTCCAACTGGTATGTAAGACGCTGCCGTGAGCGTTTCTGGGCAAAGGGCATGGAGCAGGATAAGATTAACGCTTACATGACACTTTACACAACACTCGTAACCTTCTGCAAGGCAGCAGCTCCGATGATTCCGTTCATGACGGAGGAGATTTATCAGAACCTTGTTGCAAAGCAGGATAAGAACGCTCCTGAGAGTATTCACCTCTGCAGCTTCCCTGTTGCAAACGAGGCTTGGATTGACAAAGACCTTGAGGCGAGCATGGAGGATGTCCTCTCAGCGGTTGTTATCGGTAGAGCATGCAGAAATGCAGCGAACATCAAGAACCGTCAGCCAATCGGAAAGATGTATATTAAGGCTCCTTGGACACTTTCAGAGTTCTTTGTTGAGATTATCGAGGATGAGTTAAATGTTAAGAGTGTAGAGTTCACGGATGATGTAAGAGCATACAGCTCCTACAGCTTCAAGCCGCAGCTCAAGACTGTAGGTCCTAAGTATGGCAAGCTTCTTGGAAAGATTCAGGGTGCATTAAAGAGCATCGACGGCAACGCAGCGATGGATACACTCAATGAGAAGGGTGCTCTTGAGTTTGACTTTGATGGTCAGAAGGTAGAGCTTACCAAGGATGACCTCCTTATCGAGATAGCACAGACGGAGGGCTATGTATCAGACTCATGGAGCGGTGTCACGGTAGTGCTTGACACTAACCTCACACCTGAACTTATTGAGGAAGGCTTCCTCCGTGAGATTGTGAGCAAGATTCAGACCATGAGAAAGGAAGCAGGCTTCGAGGTAATGGATACCATCACAATCTACGCAGACGGAAGCGACAAGATTAAGGCACTTCTTGATTCAAAGGCGGATCAGATTACCACCGAAATTCTTGCAACCAAGGTTGTGACAGGTGAGCTTGACGGTTATACCAAGGAATGGGATATCAACGGCGAGCAGGTGACACTGGGAGTTAAGAAAAATTAAGACTAAGTCCTGAGGCTTCGTGAAAGCAGCCATCATATAATACGGACGTGAAAAACGCAGTTCCCGTTTTTTGGGGACTGCGTTTTTTATATAATGGGGAAATTGTTGAAATTCCCTACTACAAACGGTTGAATGTTTATCCTTTGACAATTATTGCCTTGTGATTATCTCCTGATTGCAGTAGATGCATCTGTATTTCTTTGACGAGGACATTCTGAATATGTGCTCACAGTTTGCCTCGAGATTGGTGATGCAGCGCGGGTTTTTGCACCTGATGACATTCCGCAGTTCTATCGGCGGGACGGGGTGAAGCTTCTGTACGACCTTGCCGTCTTTTATATAGATGAGTGTAATTTTGTCATCGAGATAGCCGAGAATATCAAGCTGTGGCAGTGTGTCCGAGCCCTCAATTTTTATTAAATCCTTTTTGCCGTATTTTTCACTTTTCACATATTGGAGAAGTGCAATGGAACGGCTGATGTTTTCAAGATGGAGAAACTTGTATATTTCAAGACCTTTTCCTGCAGTAATATGGTCGATTACTATTCCGTTCTGAATGGACTCCACATTTAACATGATAAAACCTCCTCTCCTGTTACCGGGTCGGGAATGTCGAGCAGTGCCATGATAAGCGCCATTCTGACATAGACACCATTCTGCACCTGCTGGAAGTAAGCTGCGCGCTTGTCAGAATCGACATCAAGTGATATCTCATCTACTCTCGGAAGCGGGTGTAGCACGGGCATGTCTGCCGGCGCAAGCTCAAGCTTTTCCTTGGTGAGCATGTATGTTCCTTTTAGGCGGACATAGTCCTCCTCGTTGAAAAAACGTTCCTTCTGTACGCGCGTCATATACAGGACATCGAGCTTGGGAAGAGTGTCCTCAAGGTCATCAACCTCGTGATAGGGAACCTTTGCCGGCTTCAATGTGTCCTCAATCAGGTATTCGGGCACGCAAAGTTCGCTTGGGGAGATAAAATAAAACTGATTGTCCGGGTATCTGACGAGGCTGTTCACGAGCGAGTGAACGGTGCGTCCGAACTTTAAATCGCCGCAGAAGCCTACGGTGAGATGATCCAGGCGCCCTTTGCGCTGGCGTATCGTCATCATGTCGATAAGTGTCTGTGTAGGGTGATTGTGACCGCCGTCGCCCGCATTTATAATAGGTACGCCAGAGTATACCGAGGCGCGAAGAGGTGCTCCCTCCTTTGGATGGCGCATAGCTATGATATCGGCGTAGCAGCTTACTACGCGCGCAGTGTCAGCGACGGTTTCGCCCTTGGTGGCGCTGGACTGCTCGGCTCCGGCGAAGCCCAAGGTCTGACCGCCGAGGTTTAACATGGCTGCCTCGAAGGAGAGGCGTGTTCTCGTACTCGGCTCGTAGAAGAGTGTTGCTAGCTTCTTTCCGTCAGCGACGTGTGAATATGCTGATGGATTTGCTGAAATTCGGTCAGCAAGGTTCAATATTTTCAGAGTTTCTTCAAGTGTAAAATCCAGTGGATCAATCAAGTGTCTCATAGCCATTCTCCCTTTAATAAATACTGGTTTCGTTCTGCGCCTACGGAAATAAACTGTATTTCATGTTCAAGCAGTTTTTCCAGACGGGTTATATATGCCTTTGCCTTGTCGGGAAGGTCGTTATAGTCAGTGCATGCCGATATGTCCTCCTTCCAGCCCGGGAGATATTCAACTATAGGCTCACATGAGTCCAGATCCTCGAGAGGGTCAAAACAGGTGGTCGTCTCATCGCCATGACGATAGCCTACAATTATCGGTATCACGTCCAGGCTGCTGAGTACGTCAAGCTTGGTAAGGGCAATCTTGTCGGCTTTCTGACATTTCAGCCCGTAAAGGCTTGCAACGGCATCAAACGGACCGACACGGCGCGGACGGCCGGTGGCAGCTCCGTACTCACCGCCGGATTTTCTGAGAGCCTCCATCCATGCCTCAGGCATTGCCCTCTCGGCAACAAATGGACCGGCACCGACGCAGGTTGAGTAGGCCTTCAGTACACCGACAACATGATTGAGATGTTCACCCGGTATGCCTGCACCTATAGGACCATAGGCAGATATGGTTGATGAACTCGAGGTGTATGGGAAGATGCCGTAATCGATATCTCTCATTGCGCCGAGCTGGGCTTCTAAGACCACATTTTTTCCGTTTTTGAGAGCGGCTTCAAGGTAGCTGCCTGTGTCACATATATATGGAGCAAAAAGAGCTGACTGCTTCTCACACCATGAGAGCAGAGCCGGATAGGACATGCGCTCCTGATGGTAGCAGCCCGACAGCTCAAGGTTCTTTGAGTCGAGCATCATTTTAAGGCGCGCCTGTATGCGAGGTTCATCGATGTGGAGCAGGTCACCCATACGGATTGTCTTTTTCCTGTATTTGTCGCTGTAGGCGTAGGCGATTCCTCGTTTTGTCGAGCCGAAGGCTGCGCCTGTTTTTGCAAGACGGCTTTCCTCAAGCTCGTCCTGTGCGCGGTGCCAAGGCATGGATATGGTAGCCCTTGAGGAAAGCCTCAGGTTGTCAGGGGTTACGAGCACTCCCTTCTCACGGATTTGTGCAATCTCCTTTGACAGATGCTCCGGGTCTACCACCATACCATCGCCTAATATACAGATTACCTTGGAATGAAGTATGCCGGAGGGTAGAAGATTGAGAATAAATTTCCCCTGCCCGGTTACGACGGTGTGTCCGGCGTTGTTGCCGCCTTGGTAGCGGACGACTATATCAGCCTTCTCAGCCAGCAGGTCGATGACCCTGCCTTTTCCTTCGTCGCCCCAGTTTACGCCTGTTACTGCTGTCAGCATGTTTTGTCCTCCTTTATTGTGCTTCTTTGCATTGTTTTTTTAACCAGCGTTCATTATAATGAACGTACAGAGATATGTAAAAAGTATTATTGATATGACAGCAATAATTTTAAATTATCACAGAGGCGAATATGAATATTAATTTTGAGTATTACAGAATTTTTTATTATGTTGCAAAATACAGCAACTTCACAAAGGCTGCACATGCGCTCGGGAACAGCCAGCCCAATATCACGAGGGCAATGAACTGTCTTGAGAGTGCGGCACAATGCACATTGTTTATCCGGACGAACAGGGGAGTGCGCCTGACGCCGGAGGGGGAAAGGCTCTACACAAGAGTCGCAGCGGCGATGTCCATTCTACAGACCGCGGAGGACGAGATGATGGAGTATGCGGATTTGGAGCATGGCAGCATCGCAATCGGGGCAAGCGAGACGGCGCTTAATATATATCTTCTCAAAAAACTCAAAAGGTTTCATATGGAATACCCGGGAATAAGGATAAAGATATATAATCATTCAACCCCGCAGGCGGTGCAGTCCGTCAAGAGCGGGGAGATTGATTTCGCGGTTGTGACGACACCGACGACCGCAAAGGAGCCGCTTAGGGAGGTAAAACTGCAGGCTTTTAGCGAGATACTGGTAGGAGGAAAGACCTTCACGGCGCTGGGGAGTCAGGAGCTCAGCCTGGCGGAGATTTTGAATTATCCGTTTATATGCCTTGGAAGGGAGACGATGACCTACCAGTTCTATTATCAGTTTTTCATGGCGCACGGTCTTGAGATGAAGCTCGATACGGAGGCAGCTACCACGGACCAGATACTGCCGTTGGTAAAAGCCGAGCTGGGGCTTGCATTTATCCCGCAACCGATGGCGGAGCAGACAATCAGGAGGCATGAGATAGTGCAGATATGCCTGAACGAGGAAATTCCAAGGCGCGATATCTGTATGGTCTATGATGTAAAACGTCCTATGAGTGTTGCGGCTAAGAAGCTTAAAAAGATACTGCTTGAGGAGAGGGATAATTTGGACGGGGAAAATTAGAAGGCTGAGAGCTGCATTTGACTGACATAGTTTTAAACTATGACAAATGTATAAAATTATATATTTTTCAATAACCGTACCGCCCATTATAATTAGAGAAAATATTGTTGGAGGGCGGTGCGGCAGCCTGCCCGGAAAAGGGGATTATTATGCAGACATCGGTAATTGGGTTTCCGAGAATTGGTACATTAAGAGAATTAAAATTCGCTTCCGAGAAATATTTCAGAGGGGAAATCGGTGCACAGGAGCTGCTGCAGACAGCAGCACAGTTGAGAAAAATTCATTGGAGCATGCAGAGAAATGCGGGGATTGACTATATTTCCAGCAATGATTTCTCACACTATGATGCGGTTCTGGATACGGCGGTGATGCTTGGAATTGTTCCCGGGCGTTACAAGGAATTAAAGTTGTCAGAGCTGGATACATATTTTGCGATGGCGCGCGGATATCAGGGGGACTCGGGAGATGTGAAGGCGCTTGCCATGAAGAAGTGGTTTAACACCAATTACCACTATATTGTCCCGGAGGTCGAGGACGACACGGTTATCGGGCTGTATGGAAGTAAGCTTTTAGACGAGTATAAGCAGGCGAAGTCGATGGGAATTGATACAAAGCCCGTAGTAATCGGCGTGTATACGATGCTCAGGCTGTGCAGATTTACGGGCAGCAGGGCGGCGGCTGATTATGTGGATGATTTCATAAAGGCGTATAAGGAGCTTCTTAAAAGCTGCGCCGAAAATCAGGTGGCGTGGATACAGTTTGACGAGCCTGCGCTTGTGCAGGATATGGATGATAAGGATATCGAGCTGTTTTGCAGAATATACGATGCGGTGCTGTCTTGCAAAAACGGCTGCAGGGTACTGCTCCAGACCTATTTCGGAGATGTGAGGGATATTTACGCGAACCTGACCGGAATGGCATTTGACGGAATAGGGCTTGATTTCATAGAGGGCAGGGAGACGGTCAAACTGATTGAAAAATATGGTTTTCCACAGGACAAGCTGCTGTTTGCGGGGCTTGTGAACGGAAAAAATATCTGGAGAAATCACTACGACCGCACATTAAAGACGTTGGCACAGCTTAAAGAAAAGAATATAAATGTCGTGCTATCGACTTCCTGCTCATTGCTTCATGTCCCATATACGTTAAAGCATGAGCACAGTCTTTCTCAGGACTATCTGTCCCATTTCGCATTTGCGGAGGAAAAGCTGGGTGAGCTTCATGAGCTGGGGATTCTTGCGGATTCGGATGATTACACATCGGAAGAAGCATACATTGATAATCAGCAGCTTTTTACCGTGAAGAGGGATTGTGAAAATGAGCAGGTAAAGCAGAGGCTTGAGAGTGTCGGGGAAAATGATTATATAAGACTGCCGAAGAGAAGTGAGCGTCAGAAGATACAGAAAAAAGTATTCGGTCTGCCTGAGTTTCCGACAACCACAATCGGCTCATTCCCGCAGACACAGGACGTAAAGGCAAACCGTTCAGCTTACAGGCGTGGAGATATTTCAAGGGAGGAATATATAGCTTTTAATAAGAAGAAAATTGCTGAGTGTGTAGCATGGCAGGAAGAAATCGGACTTGATGTGCTGGTGCATGGTGAGTATGAGAGAAATGACATGGTGGAATATTTCGGTGAAGCTCTGGGCGGATTTTTGTTCACGCAGAAGGCATGGGTGCAGTCCTACGGAACACGCTGCGTGAAGCCGCCGATTATATGGGGTGATGTCTACCGCAGGAATCCTATAACGGTTGAATGGTCTGTATATGCGCAGTCACTTACCAAGAAGCCTATGAAGGGCATGCTCACAGGACCGGTCACTATCCTGAACTGGTCATTTCCAAGGGAGGACATTTCGATAAAGAAATCAATAGCGCAGATTGCACTGGCAATCAGGGACGAGGTGCTTGACCTTGAAGCTGACGGTATCAGAATTATCCAGATTGATGAGGCAGCCTTGAGGGAGAAGCTGCCACTTCGCAAATCGGACTGGTATACAGAATACCTTGACTTCGCAATCCCGGCATTCCGCCTGACCCACAGTGGAGTTAAGCCGGAGACGCAGATACACACTCACATGTGCTACAGTGAGTTTACGGACATTATTACGGCGATTGATGACATGGATGCGGATGTGATTACGTTTGAAGCCTCACGTTCCGACCTTCAGATATTGGATGCGCTGAGGGAGGAGCATTTTGAGACGGAGGTCGGACCTGGAGTGTACGATATCCATTCTCCGCGTGTACCGGACGTGCAGGAGATTGTGAATGCACTTAGTATAATGCTTACGAAGATTGAAAAGGATAAGCTATGGGTAAATCCAGATTGCGGTTTAAAGACAAGAGGGGTGCCGGAGACAGATGCCAGCCTAAGGAATATGGTTGAGGCTGCGAAGCTTATAAGAGATAAGAATATCTAAAGAAAAAGACTTGGGAAATGTTTTATTAATGTTTCCCGGGTCTTTTTTAATAAAGGAAATAAAGTATAAAACCATCAAAATGATGACAAAATCTATTTACAAATCATCAAAATGATGATTTAATGTATTTAAGGTGATGAATTTGAAAGCTTTCATAATGCTTATTGGTGACAGTGCTATGGGCAATTCCTATAGCGTTGCTTATGAGCGTTGCTTATGGTATAGGGGAGAATGTGTATGAAGAGATATAATGTGCCGGATTATATAACAGCAGAAGAAATAAAAAAATTTAGAAAAAAGCTTGGGATGACGCAGAAAGAATTTGCTGAATTGCTGGGGGTATCCAAGCCAACGGTAGAGCGTTGGGAAAACAGTGAGAATAAAATCACCGGTCCGGTTGTGATGTTGATTGATTTATTGTCTGAACATGATGATTGGTTGGAAAATAGAGAAATACCGGAGCAGAAGTATTCGTTGAGGTTATGGTATATGTATAAAAATAAAAAATGTACATTGATAGATGTTGATGAGGTTCAACAGAAAATTAGGATAAAGAATTATGTAAGCAATATTATGTTCAGAGCGTTTGGTGCAAACAATAATCCAAGTTATGACGATTATGAAGAATTCTTGAAATCCAGATGTTTTCCCGAAACAAGGGATAAAATAAAAATTCAGTTAGATGCGTTAGGAATTCCGTTCTATGACCCCATGCTTATAATAGGTAAAACACAAGGACGAATGGCGGAAGATGATTTTTGGATAATGATAGAGAGGTAGAAATTTTTACTTTCAAACTCCTGCATTCATGGTATAATGGCATCAGTGGGACACTGGGACCAGACCCCTGTCCCACACTTGGGACAGGGGTCTGGTCCCGGTGTCCCGGAGATTTAACGCGAGGTAGATATATATGGACAGCATAAGTGAGGAACGTATTAAAAATATATTGGACAGCGCAGATGTTAATTATTCATATAAGCTGGCAAAGGAGCTTGAGACTATACGCAGCAATCCGGTGCTTGGCTATAGGAGCGCCGGCTCTGAGGCAGAGCATAAGGCTGGGGAGCTTATCCTTGACAGGATGAAGGAGGCAGGCTTTTCTAATGTCCGCAAGGACAGGGTGGATGTCGATGCATGGGAGTTTAAGCGTGCTGTCATAAAAGTGGTGGTGGATGGTAAGGAGCGGCAGATGCAGCTTGGCGCATACCAGACAAATTTCACTACGGAAGGCTATGAGAGAGTTCAGATTGTCGATGCGGGAAAAGGCACACTTGAGGATTACGAGGAGCTGGAGCGTCTCGGAATATCTGTCGAGGGCAAGCTTGTCATGGCGGAAATCAATCAGCGCGAGGAGTGGTGGATTAATTTCCCAGTGTATCAGGCTAAGCTGAAGGGAGCGAAGGGCTTTATCGCCGTTCAGGCGGGCGGCTATGGGGAGGTGGCTGAAAATGCATTAAACGCTCAGGATATTGCAGGTTCGAGTGATGCACCGGCATTTTCAATCTCACGCTCTGATGCCGATTGTATAAAAAAGTGTATGGCACAGAGAACGGACGACGTAGATAACGACAGAGAATGTACGGTACTTTTTGACGCATACACACGCGTTATGCCAAATGCAAGTTCGTATAACATAGTGGGTGAGATTCCCGGTGAGAATCCGGACAGGATGATACTTCTGTCCGGTCACTATGACTCATATTTTTCGGGCTTTCAGGATGACAACACAGCAGTAAGCATGCTGATTGAGATAGGGCGCATGCTGATAAAGAGTAATTACAAGCCGCATAACACTATAGTGCTGTGTGCAATGGCGGCAGAGGAGTGGGGAGTTATCAACTCTAAGTATGACTGGTCGACAGGCGCGTACGAGGAGGTGTTCACCGTACACCCTGAGTGGAAGGGTAAGGTAATCGCAGACCTGAACTTTGAGCTTCCGGCATTTGCACATGGAAATAAGGATTATGTGCGCTCTACCTACGAGTACAGGAATTTCTTCAGGAGAATATTGAAGGAATATCCAGGGAATCTGCACGAAGCGTACCCGGATGGTGTAGGAACGAAGGCACCTATACAGACATGGTCGGACGATTTCTCGGTTGCGATATCCGGTATTCCGTCAACGGTGAATGAATTTGCCGGTGGCAAGTTCATGGAATCGCACTATCATTCACAGTATGACAGCGATGAGTTCTACGATGAGAGAGTGTACCTGTTCCATCATAAGTTATATGCGTATATATTGCTGCGGCTTGATGGTATGATCGTTGCACCTATAGACTTCACAACTCTGTGCGATGAGCTTCTGCACAGATTTGACAGGGATATATGTGATGACAGGTCGGCAGCAGATGAGCTTGTACAGGCAGTGACGGATTTGAAGCTGGAGGCGCTGCGGGTTAATGAGGTTGTTGAAGGACGCAATTGTCCGGAGAGGGCATTCACAGGTGCAGATGATGGATACAGCTACGATGGTGGAGCAGGTGAAAATCATGGTGTGAGAGCGAGGGATAATGATGACATGCGCATTGAGTCGGAGCTTCTGAAGGCATTTGCGCTTGCACAGGATACGCTTGTGACACTTAACTGGCAGGATGACGTCCTGTTCCCTTATGAAACGGCTATGAATGATGTGGTTTTCCTTGGTAAGGCTATTGATGCCTTAAGCTCTGAAAAGGATATCGACAAGCCGCTTGCAAGGATAAAGAATGCCTTAAACTGGATTTACAGAATAGACAATAACCAATATGCCTTTAAATTTGAGAAGGCTGTATATGAGTATTTTACGGGCTATGTTCTCAATCAGCCGCGGGAAAGGCTCAAGTGGGGATATGGCAGGATAATTCACCACGAAAATCTTTTTGATGTGGTCAGAAGCCTTATTGACAAATTGAAGGCAATGGATGAAAATGTGGATGTAAGCCATGAACTTTCGGTGCTTATACAGGCGAGAGTGCGTCAGCAGAATTATCTGGTGCTTGACGTAAAGAACACTACGCAGTATGTTAAAGAGATTACACAGATTATTCATAATTGTCTGTATTAGAAAACTAAAAAAAGGGGTAAACAGCAAATGACAAGTGATACGTTGTATCGAGTGAAAAAGGAAGATTTTCCGAAGCTGGAACAGCTTTTAATCAAATGCTTTGAAAAAGATCCTCTGTATGTGAGCATGATACCGGATGAGGATATACGAAAAAGACTTATGCCGGAGCTTTTTAAGTGCGATTTGAATGAGTTCTATGAGACATGTGAGATATTCGCGGATAGTGAGGATATCAATGGAATTTTGGTTGTATCAGATGAGGCGGAGCCATACAATATGGTTCACTTCTATTTATCAGAGGCTCTCGCAGAGCTGAGAACGGACGGATATCTGTTGAAGGAAGACCCGTCTATGAAAACTTTAAAAAATTTCATAATAGGAAGAGATTATCTCAATTCGAGCTGGACGGATCAGCTTCACCAGAATAACAGGCTGCATATTATATATCTTGCGGTAAATCCTGAGCTTCAGCACCATGGAATTGCCGCTAAGCTCATCGGTGAGGTCGTAAATTATGCGGATAAGCATAAGATGATGATATCACTTGAGACACATAATCCTAAGAATGTTGATATGTATAAGCATTTTGGCTTTCAGATGTATGACACAATACAGAAGCATTTCGGACTCACGCAGTACTGCATGATAAAGCAGGCATGAGAACATGCGGGACTGACTGCAGCAGGGCATTTGTGTATGGCAGGTGACAATTCGGTAAATATTTAAAATTACCTTGCATAAAAGGTTGTTTTGTCATACTATATTATTAAAATGATATCAGGGTCATTAAGGTCAGGATATCAATTAAAAATCAGTTTTATTTTAATTGCGGAGGTGTTGTATGGATACGGTTGTTTTTAACAAAGAGGATTTCAAGAAATCCGTGTTAGACAATGTCAAGAATATCTACAGAAAGAATATTGATGAGGCTACCAAGCAGCAGGTATTTCAGGCTGTAGCGTACGCCGTTAAGGATATGATTATTGACAGATGGATTGCGACACAGAGGGAATATGAGAAGCAGGATGTTAAGACGGTGTATTATATGTCAATGGAGTTCCTTATGGGACGTGCACTCGGTAATAATATGATTAATCTGTGCTGCTATAAGGAGGTCAAGGAGGTTCTTGACGAGCTCGGTTTCGATATCAATGTTATCGAGGACCAGGAGCCGGACGCTGCTCTTGGAAACGGAGGTCTTGGAAGACTTGCAGCATGCTTCCTTGATTCACTTTCCACACTCGGCTATCCTGCTTATGGCTGTGGTATAAGATATAAGTATGGAATGTTCAAGCAGGAGATTAAGAACGGATACCAGATTGAGGTTCCGGATGACTGGCTTAAGGATGGCAACCCATTTGAGGTTAAGCGTTCGGAGTACGCTGTGGAGGTTAAGTTCGGCGGATATGTAAGATGCTACAGGGGAGAGGACGGAAGAGACCATTTCGTTCAGGAAAACTACCAGTGTGTAAATGCTGTTCCGTATGACCTTCCTATCGTAGGCTATGGCAACAATGTTGTGAATACACTCAGAATATGGGATGCAGAGCCTATCCAGCACTTCAATCTTGACTTCTTTGACAAGGGAGATTACCAGAAGGCTACAGAGCAGGAGAATCTTGCAAAGAATATCGTTGAGGTTCTCTACCCTAACGACAATCATTATGCTGGTAAGGAGTTAAGGCTTAAGCAGCAGTACTTCTTCATTTCTGCGAGTGTTCAGAGAGCGGTAGCGAAGTTCAAGGAGAAGCACAGTGACATTCATCAGTTCCCTGAGAAGGTGTGCTTCCAGCTTAACGATACGCACCCTACTGTTGCGGTTGCAGAGCTTATGAGAATACTTCTTGACGATGAGGGACTTGAGTGGGACGAGGCGTGGGATATCACTACCAAGACCTGTGCTTACACTAACCATACAATCATGGCTGAGGCGCTTGAGAAGTGGCCTATAGAGCTGTTTTCAAGACTTCTTCCTAGAATTTACCAGATTGTTGAGGAGATTAACAGACGTTTTGTTGAGAAGATTAAGACAATGTATCCGGGCAATCAGGAGAAGATACGCAAGATGGCAATTGTATATGACGGACAGGTCAAGATGGCTCATCTTGCAATCGCAGCAGGATTTTCTGTAAACGGTGTTGCAAAGCTCCACACAGAGATTCTTGAGAAGCAGGAGCTTAAGGATTTCTATGAGATGATGCCTGAGAAGTTCAACAATAAGACCAATGGTATCACACAGAGACGTTTCCTCCTTCACGGCAATCCACTTCTTGCGGAATGGGTTACCAAGAAGATTGGTGATGACTGGATTACAGACCTTCCGCAGATAAGCAAGCTCAAGGTGTACGCTGATGATGAGCTGAGCCAGAGTGAGTTTATGCAGATTAAGTACCGCAACAAGATTCGTCTTGCTGAGTACATAAAGGAGCACAATGGTATTGACGTGGATCCGCGTTCGATATTCGATGTTCAGGTAAAGAGACTTCATGAGTATAAGAGACAGCTTCTTAACATACTTCATGTTATGTATCTTTACAATCAGATAAAGGAGCATCCGGAGATGGATTTCTATCCTAGAACATTTATTTTCGGTGCGAAGGCAGCAGCAGGCTACAAGAGAGCCAAGGCAACAATCAAGCTCATCAACAATGTTGCGGATGTTATCAATAACGATAAGTCAATCGACGGAAAGATTAAGGTCGTATTCATCGAGAACTACCGCGTATCTAACGCAGAGATTATCTTTGCGGCAGCGGATGTGAGTGAGCAGATTTCAACAGCTTCTAAGGAGGCTTCAGGTACAGGTAACATGAAGTTCATGTTAAATGGTGCGCTTACACTCGGAACCATGGACGGTGCGAATGTTGAGATTGTGAATGAGGTTGGTGCAGACAATGCGGTTATATTCGGACTCAGCGCTGATGAGGTTATCCGCTATGAGAATGAGGGCGGCTACAATCCTATGGATATCTTCAACAATGATCAGGATATCAGACAGGTGCTCATGCAGCTTATCAACGGCTTCTATTCACCTGAGGATCCTGAGATGTTCCGTGAGATTTATGATTCACTTCTCCATGCACAGGGCGGAAACCGCGCAGATGTATACTTCATATTGAAGGATTTCCGCTCATACGCAGATGCCCAGAAGAAGATTGAGGCGAAGTATCGAGACACTAAGGGCTGGGCACGTTCTGCAATGCTCAATACTGCATGCAGCGGCAAGTTCACATCTGACAGAACAATTGAGGAATATGTGCGTGATATATGGCACCTTGATAAGGTTAAGGTTGAGCTTACAGATGAAGACTGCAGGTAACAGCTTTCATTGGGGTTCTCAGTCTGATATTTTATAATTTAAACATATTGTAAATTTGCAAGCAATAAAAAAACATCCTCTGCATAGAATATGTGCAGGGGGTGTTTTTTTGTATGAAAAGGCAGATTAAATTTGTATTATACTGCACTTTGGCAGTTTTTTTTATACCGTTTATTATTACGCTGATATTGAGCGGTGTCGGACTGGAAAAGGATAAAATAGGACTTGCCTTAGCTTCCAGGTTCAACGGGAACAATGCTAAGAACTCTGTAGTGGTGAATTATAGCATAGGAAGTGAGGATATGGACATGGAGGAGTATATCGTCGGAATGCTGGCACCGGCTTATGACTATTGTGATAATTCCGAATTTTTGAAAACAATGGCGGTTATGTGCCGTACATACATGACGTATTGCAATGAAAATAACAGAAAAAGTGACGCGGTGTTTTATAGCGATTTGCAGCTGAAAGAGCGCTGGGGAGAGGAATGGAGCGCGAAGAAGGCAGCGCTGATTGTGGCAGCACAGCAGACAAAGGGCGTCGTGATAACCTGTGATGGAAACGCAATTTATCCATATAGCCATGAATTGACCAGTGGATATACGAGAAACCTAAGAGAAAATTGTAAATATCTATGTGAGGTAGAACAGACCTATGACAGCACAGATGAGGAATATATAAGCATTTGCGATTATACGGAAAAAGAATTTGCGGCGATTGTCAGAAAAAACCTGGAGAATTTGTATTTTGATGATAGATATCCGGCACGGCAGCTACAGATAGTTGAAAAGACTACAGGAGGATATGTTGTACTTATTCAGGTTGGGAATATAGTGATTGATGGGGATACATTTGCCGGGATATTGAATCTTGTGTCACCTTCATTTATATTTCAAGAGACTGGTGACGGAATACGATTTACCGTTAAAGGAAGAGGGAACGGATATGGTTTATCCATAGCAGGTGCAAGGCAGAAGGCTGCTGCTGGTGAGTCCTATCAGGAAATCCTTAATTATTATTTTGAAAATATTGTCTGTATAAAATAATTGTGTGTGGCAATCCTATTATCAAGAGTAAAGGAGCTGTATCGGAAAACAGTATGGTTCTTGTATAACTCAGGAAAATTGATAATGTGAATGTACGCTTATGATATTATAGATACCGTAGAAGGATGTCTTAATTGATAACGTATATTCAGCAGGAGGAGGTTGCCTTGAATAGACGAAGAAATAAGGTGGACATGGAAAAGGTATTTGCCACCGTCATCTCTCTTGCCATTATGGTTGCTCTGGTGGTGGGAGTAGTATCTATACTTAGACGCAATAATTCAGAGGGAGATAATAAGCAGAATTATATCGACCTGAATCAGATTAATGAAGCCTTGAATGAGACTGAGCAGAACACGCAAAAGCAGACAGAGAGCAGGGAGGCACAGACAAATGTTGCAAGAAATGATGAAAAAAATAGTGCGGACGACAAAAAGAATATCGAAGAACCTACGACAAAAGGCAATGACGGTTCCATCGCACCTACGAAAGAAGGTGTTGAAGCTGGAGAGCGCGATGTGGCGAAAAATACAGATGAAAAAGGACAAAAGGACACAGAGAATGTAACAGAGGTTGATGCGGAACCTGTATCCGAACCGTCAGTGGAACCAGGCACGGAGGTGGCTGTACAGCCATCAGAGCCGGAAGGTATTGAAGTGGCACAGTTACCGTCAGAGGAAGGGAATACACAGACAGAGGTGACGGATACCTCAATGTCTGGTGATGTCGGAGAGGCAGCGCCTGTTAATGCCTCGACAGCGACAATTCTTGGGTATAACTTCAGTGAGGAAAGTACAATGATGTGGCCGGCAGTGGGAAATGTTATCTTAAACTACAATATGACAAACACAATATATTTCCCAACTCTTGATGTATATAGATGTAATCCGGCAATTATCATAAGCGCACCGGAAGACTCCGTTGTATCTGCAGCAGCCGATGGCCTTGTCATTGCGGTGTATGAGACAAATGAGACGGGACTTACAATGGAGATTGCACTGGGAAATGATTATGTGATGACATACGGACAGCTTAAGAATCTTATGGTCGGAGTTGGAAGCCAGGTAAAAAGAGGGGATGTTCTCGGAGCGGTTGCAGCACCGAGCCAGTATTACACGGTTGAAGGAAGCAATCTTTATTTCAAGCTCGATAAGGCAGGGACAAGCATAAATCCTATGGATTTCATAGATGCCGGCGATGAATCCGCATCTGAAGCCGAATGAAAAAAACAATTCATTCGATATTTTAAATAGATATGGTAAATATAGAGAATGTGAACCGGGAATAAAATAAAGCCGCCCATGTATTGCCTCGAAAGTAATACATGGGCAGCTTATTTTGCGGTAGATTACATTGGTTAATGGTCTAGCCTCTTAACTGGCTTTCTACATATTCCATAATATATATATTGTCTTCCGGCATCTGGCAGCCTACGAGGTAGGTTCCGTCATCGTTGGTGCTTCTTATAATCTTACCGTCGAGAACATTGTGTGCGGAGAGAACGAAGTTCTCAATCTCGACAGAGACATCAGTGCCCTTACAGTCCGCAAAGAAAGGCTCCTTGCTGGCAAACGCGAAGCCATTCGCACTTATGTTGTCCATTGTACCGTCGTATGACTGACCGGTTTTCCTGTCGGTTATCTTACAGCTGTAATTGACATCAAGTCTTGGGTATTTACGGCGGTTGGCTATCTTAGGTCTGGAATTCAGGTGGATGGATACATTTCCGTTGTCATTTGAAGTAAGTTCGACGTTTCCCCAGCAGTACAGCACGTTGCCGACAGTGACATTAACACTGCAGGTAACAGCCTTCTTGAAGACCGGAAGCTGTCCGGAGCTGACGACGATGCCTGTATCAAGCTGCTTTACAAGCTCGCCATGGTATTCGGCATCGCCTGAGCCGGTGTTGATATGGATAATTACCTTCATTCCCGGCAGGAGGTCTTCAATACCCATGAATCCGCCTATTCCAAGCTCACACATGAGAGCCTCTATTACTTCCTCAATCTCATTGATATTTTCGGATGTCTCAGCGTATTTACTGGTCATACGCTTGCTTGTTTCACTTGAATCGGAAATACAGTTGTTCATATCCTTAACGATTGAAGAAACCTGCTCCATGTTATCTACAAGCTGGTGATTGGACACCTCAACATCCTTCATGGCATTGTCGATTACCTGGATATGCTCTCCAAGCTGTTTTGAATCAGCAGTAATCTTGCCGACATTTTCACCTGTGATAGTCACCTTCTCAAGTGTGAGGGCAATTAACTTAAGTGTCTCTTCGATGGAGGCAGTCATCTTCGATGATGTTTCCTCAAGACGTATAAGAGCATCCTCAATCTGGCTTGAGGATGACTTGGTCTCAGTACTCAATGTTCTAATCTGCTCAGCAACAACGGCAAAGCCTCTTCCGGCATCGCCGGCACGGGCAGCCTCGATGGAGGCATTGAGTGCGAGAAGATTGGTCTGTCCCGATATGCTCTGGATAGTTCCTGTTTCGTCCTTAACCCTTGCAAATTCTGTCTTAAAGTCATGCAGGACTTCATCAACCTCAGAGGAAAGCTGTGACATTGTGTGAGCTGTCTTTACAAGCTCATCAAGGTCTGAACTGCTGACTGCTGCATGTCCCTGCGACTCGGAGGTAAGTGTAACCATCTGTTCGATGAGGTTACCGACATTCTGAACCTGCGAGTTGATATCTGTCGTCATATCGAGCGATGAAGCTGTTCTGTCCATAAGCCGGCTGCTGTTCTGGGTAAGTTCATTCATGCCAAGGACAACGACATCTGAGCCGTGTTTATTCTCCGAAGCCAGCTCGTTGACTACGGTGATTCCGTCCATTACAGTGTTGCTTGCAGTCTTAACCTTCTCAACGGTGTTGACAACACGTTCAAGATCTGCCTTGATACTGTCGGTCATGGCACCATCTGATTCATTGAGATGCTTTATTGACATCACATAGCATATATAGCACAGTATGATACATGACAGCTGAAGCTGATAGTCCTTAATATTGGCTGCCGAATTATATCCGGATGCGTATTTATATACAGCTCCGAGTACAATTATTGCGGTGTTGGCAATACCGCATTTTACAATAAAGCTCCTGTTTTTATAAATAATAAGGAGACTGGTTACAGGGAGTATGTAGGTGAAGGCTATCGAAGAGTCGGTAGTGCATAATACAAATGCATAGAAAATACTATAACCTATTGCCAGAACATTTTTATATTTGTCAGTTGCCCTGCCCTTTACCTTTAGAAGAATCTCGCCGCATAAAAACGGAACCCAGCATAAAATTAAGAATACAATATAGTGGACTCCGGGATACAATCCCTTGGGGACATCGCTTCCATAATTGGCGGAAAGAAGTACCGAAAAGATAATCCATATCCGCCTGGCTTTCTGATTTGCTTTTTCTTTGAAGACATTAGCATCGTAATTCATAATAAGCCTCCTGAAGTTCGTTTATAATACAAAATATAATTTATTTTATCTTATTTCCGTTTATGTTTCAAGGGACTTTTGTATTATAATAGGTACAAACTTACAATTATTATATTAATAATATTGAAATGATGTTGGGGGGCAAAACATGCCAATTTAATGACAAGTGTATAACGTATTATATTTATACATATCAGCTTCATTGTCCGAAGCAAGATGTTCTTGGAACAATCTAAGCTTCTCCCCAAAGTCGTGATATGCATAAATATAATACGTTATA
>CEAF01006703.1_pt1 | contig 27155 bp, 30 predicted proteins | sample 557431 | NCBI WGS metagenome assembly CEAF01 (sample SAMEA3182068, study PRJEB8094) | gut metagenome | biome: human; feature: gut; material: Stool; isolation source: human stools | place: Canada | collected 2013-11-18 | reverse complement strand
AACTGCTAAATGTTTACAATTTGCTTTTTTTATGCTAAACTTACTTAAATCATATTATTTACGGAGCACAAAAAGTGGAAAACAGAAAAAAACTGAAAATTGCTATCGGCACAGATGCTTTTCCGCCCACTACCGACGGAATCAGCAATGTTGCACAAAGCTATGCTGATATTATAAACAAAAAATTCGGTGAAGCAGTAGTTGTAACACCTAAAAATCCAAATCAGCTTGATTACAGATACGATTATCAAATTTACAGATATAAAAGCTGGTGGGTTCCCACAAAAGAGGGTTACAGTATCGGCTGGCCATTCAAAGACCAACTTCATCAAGATATTATTGATATGAATTTTGATATTCTTCATTCGCACGCACCGCTTGCTACAAGTTATTATTTCAGGCGCGTTGTTGAAAAGAAAAAAATCCCCACCGTTTTAACATATCACACAAAATATGAATATGATATTGACAGACGAATCCCTACAAAACCTGCAAGGGATTTTGCGTACCGTTTCCTGCTCAACAATATAAATGCGGCTGACGAAGTATGGGTAACGAGTAAGGGTACGGTAGATTCATTAAGAAAAGTAGGTTATACAGGCGATTATGTTGTTATGCCTAACGGTTGCGACTTACCTGTTACCAATGTAAGCGATGATGATATTGCACTGATTAAAAGAAAGCACAATATACCAAATGATGTTCCTCTTTTTATCTACACCGGCAGAATGATTTGGTACAAAAATATAGAACTTATTCTTGATGCCTGTGCAATACTTAAAAACGAAGGCAAAGAGTTTAGACTTATTATGCTCGGCTTCGGTGCTGATGAAAATGCCATTAAAAAGAAAATTCGTAAATGCGGTCTTTCCGATTATGTTATTTGGACAGGAAAAATATTAGACAGAAACGAACTTTTGGGATATTACGGAATTTCGGATTTACTTCTTTTCCCTTCAACATTTGATACAAACGGATTAGTTGTAAGGGAAGCCGCAGCATGCGCAACGCCAAGCCTTTTGGTGCGTGGCAGTTGCGCGGCAGAAGGTGTGGAAGACGGAAAAACAGGCTTTTTATGTGTTGAAAGCGCACATTCCATAAGAAACACACTGAATACAATTATGGAAAATAAGGAATTGCTCAAAACAGTGGGCAAAAACGCGCAAAGCCAAATTTATATAAGCTGGGAAGATGCAGTTAAAAAAGCTTACGAGCGTTATTACACCGTAATAGATAATTTTAAAACAAAAAACAACTTATAAAACAACTATATACTTTATCAATTTTTTATGATAATAAAAATATAGACTAATGGCTTATCGGATAGACAGCCGGCATCTAAAAGAGCAAAAAATAACCGCTTGTTTTTCAAAAACAAAGCGGTTATTTTTTCGTTTACAGCATATAAAACATCAATTGATTTAACTTCCTCAAAATCGTACTTAAATTCCAAGTATTCTGAATAATCTATATCTCTTGAGTATTTTTCTTCGGATGTCTTATCATAATTAACATCTTCAAAATTTCTTCCTCTGTTACCGTTGTAAAGATTATTGCTTGCATTATCAAGCATATCAAGAAACTGCTTACGGATATTTTCTGCTCTTTTTTGCTCCATTCCCATAGCGTTTGTTGCCACCGTGTAACAAACAATTTGTTTTTTCATAGAATAAACAAGTAATTTAAGGAGTTGATTATTTGTTTAGTTATATAAAAAAATTGCAATATCCAATCAATATTAAACACCCAAACCCAAAAGCCGCTTCGATAATAATAAGCCAATACGGTGGGCCTCACGGTGAATTAGGTGCTTCACTTCGCTACCTTTCACAGCGCTATTCAATGCCGTATCCGGAGCTTAAAGGTTTATTAACGGACATCGGTGTGGAAGAATTAGGGCATCTTGAAATGATAGGCACTATGGTGCATCAGCTCACCCGCAATTTAACCGAAGACGAAATTGAAAAAAATCCTAATTTTATGGCATATTTTGTTGACCACACAGCGGGTGTTTTCCCGACTGCCGCAAGCGGTTCACCGTGGAATGCCGCATCAATTGCATCAACCGGTGACACAATCGGCGACCTAAATGAAAATTTGGCGGCAGAGCAAAAAGCAAGGGTAACATATGATAACATTTTGCGCCTTGTTGACGACCCTGATATTATTGAGCCTATTAAATTTCTGCGTGAAAGAGAAATTGTGCATTACCAGCGTTTCGGTGATACTCTACCGCAATCTTGTAAACTTTATATATTTTTTTGGAGTAAGGTTTTACCCTTACTCCATTTTTAGATTTTGTGTTCATTTATCCAGTTTAAAATATCATCATAGTTTGCATTTCCGCTTGCAACTGATAAGCCAAGATTTACAACATCATCGTTGTTTGCATCAATTTTAATACCGTTAAGTTCAAGAAACGATATCATAATATACATACCTATGCGTTTATTACCATCGACAAATGCATGGTTTGATATAAGTGAATAGCCAAGTCTTGCTGCTTTTTCCTCTTTACTCGGATATAATTCAATGCCGTCAAAGGTAGCATATATATTTTCAATAGCCGATTCCAGTAAAGCGTCATCACGAACACCTACATCTCCGCCTGTCGCTTCTGCCATTACCTGATGCAAAAGCAATATTTTTTCTTTGCTGAATTTTATCATTTTGCAAGCTCCTTAAATGCAGGAAGATACTTTTCAAGCACTCTTTTTGCAACAATATCAATCTTTTCATCATCCGTTAAATCAAGCATTAAATCGTTTGATTCCATATCTACAATCAAATATTTCGGCTTGTTGTTTTTGAACACAACGGCTTCACCTTTGCTGTCAACAGTGCGTGCAACTGATGAAAAATTTTGATTTGCCTGTGTCATTGAAAAAATTGTGTCTGTATTGATATACATATAATCATCTCCATATTGATATTAGGATAAATACATCCTATAATCATTATATATATTTTATCCTATTTGTCAACGATTATATGTTCCAAATGATGTCAATTTTATCACTTGTTGCATAGATTTTTTTAATTACTGCATTTGCAAGCTCTCGCTTTCTTTCAAATGGCAGTTCGTCGAATCTGTCAAAATCACAGATTATTTTTTCGTTTGCCGAATATCTGTTTTCACCAAGTCTTTGAATTTCTGCCTGTATTTGCAGTTTTTCACTATGGAGCCGTTCAACATTTTCATTGATATACGCCATTACCGTTTCGCTTGCACCTGCAACATTTTTAACCGTTTCGCCTATTTCGTTGTCTATTGCAATTTGCCGTGCCTTTAATTCTTCTATTTTAGGATTGTTGGCAGTAACACCTTCGAGTTCAAACTCCTTAAAATCAGCCAGTTTTTCCTTGATTTTCTGCAATATAAATTTTTCAAACTCATCAGCGTGAATTGTTCCGCATCCACAACAGAGATTATCATTCATCTTGTGAGAACAGAGAAAATAACTGACATTTTTATTAGCATAATTCTTTCGCACAAGCGCATATCCGCAGTTTGAGCACTTAACAAGTCCTGCAAGCCAAGTATTTTTTGCTTTTGGATTGCGTTTAATCTGCTGTTGATCAAGGGCTCTTTCTCTGCATCTTATCCACAAATCAGAGTCGATAAATCCCTCGTGAGGCGCAAGCACAAGAACAGCATTTGAAAGGTCCGTCTGCTTTCGTGTGTTCTTACTGCCTGTGTAAAGATAGCAACCGTTTGTGCCGATGAAATCCTCAGGCAGATTGATGATTTTTACACCCTTTGATTTGAAGAAATTATATACATTTATGTCAGCCTTTACATAGACAGGATTTTTGATGAAGTCCTGAACCCTCGCCCTTGTTACAGTTCTGTTTCGCCTGCATTCCGGTGGCATATCACGAACCGCCTTGGCAATATCCTCGTTGGAGTAATTCACATCTGCGTACATTTCAAAAATCCTTTTGACCAGTTCAGCCTCATCAAGTATCTGCTCATACATAGAGGTTTTGATACCGTCAATGGTCAGGTCGACCTTTTTGAATCCCACAGGAACAGGTCCGCCCATATAAAAGCCCTTTTGACTGCGTGAAATGTAGTTGTCCTTAACTCTCTGTTGCGTGGTTTCACGCTCTAATTGAGCAAAGGTTATGCAGATGTTCAGCATCGCCCTGCCCATAGGCGTACTTGTATCAAACTTTTCCGTAGCCGATGAAAATTCAACACCGAGTTTTCCGAATGTATCCATCATATTTGAGAAGTCAAGAATACTTCTGCTGATTCTATCAAGCTTGTAAACAATAACCTTTGTGATTCCTTTTCGCCCTGTTTTGATGTCCTGCATCATTCGCTGAAATTCGGGGCGGTTTGTATTTTTACCGCTAAAGCCTTTGTCCTTATATACTAAAAATGCCTCACCTTTTGCCTCGTAGGTACACATTTCAATCTGCGATTCGATTGAAATGCTGTCCTCTTTTTCTACCGATTGTCGAGCATAAATTGCAATCATAAGAATTCTTCCTTTCCTATGACCGATAACTCAACATCAATATATACGAAGCTTTTTGGAAAGTCCAGCCTAATTTTCATTCCTACCAAACACCTTTGCAAGAATATTTTTAACAGCCATTTGGTTCAGCTCGATTTCATCTTTAGTGAGGCTCGGGGAGTATTCGCACACTTTGGTTTTGCCTTTACCGAAATCAATCTCATAGCTTGCGATTAACTTTTCATTGATAGCAGGCTTATCCATAATGCACACTCTCCCTATACCAATTTATATTGTAAGGACAAGTTTCATTATTCAGCTTTGTAAATTTGCGTGGCATAATACCACGGGCTTATATTTTTTCTACATCACACTCCTAACCTAATTTGTTTTCCTTAAATTTATTTTTCATATAATTCCTTTCTGCCCGACGATTACTCGCCGGGACTTTTTTTAATATTTAATACATTGTCATTTCGTATTCCTCATAGCCATTAGAATTCTTACCGTGAGCAATACGCTTTTCAATTTCTTTTTGAGATAATTTAAATCTCTTTCTATGGTAACGGCTTTGATTGTTTATCATTTCAAAAACATTACCGATAAAATACAGACTGTCGTTAATAACACTTGTATTGCGGTTGGTATTCCAATCAGGAGCGGTAACAGCTTTTTCTTGATTTGTTTCATATCCTGACTCAAATTGTTTGATGCCGAGAGCATACTCTCGTTCACTTTCCCAACCTGTTTTGATAATTCCCTCTGCTGTTTGTCCAGCAAGTCCTGAATTGTATCCGTTTGTTCTGATATTTCCTTGCTCAGCTGATAAAATATCTGTACCGAATACTGATCGATTAGTTCTTCGTTCACTTGTTCCTCCGCTATCAAGCTCAACTGACGATTTTGATTTCGGTTCAGCTCTATCAAGGCTTTCCAGTAATCGCTCTCAGCTATCGTTACCGATGTGGCTTTCTCCATAGTCGAAATCATTTGGTTGTTGCTCTTTTTCAGGGCTTGCAAGTCTTTCTCGTAATGCAAATTCTACCTCCATATTAACTTTTAAAATTTTTTCTTCATGCAGATTATCATCTCTGCATCTGCGATTTGGATTTGACTTTTCAATGTAGGTTATGTTCTTTCTTGTACCTGACCACTTGATTTCATAACCTAACCTGTCCATTTCATCAATGAATTCCTGCTTGTTCTTCGCTATCTTCATTGCAAATTCAATGGCATTTATCATTTGAAATGTAATGTGTCCTGTACGAACTGTGCATTTTCAGCGTACAAATTTGGCTAAAAACAACCAACTTCAGCCGATTACATACGAATTTTGCATAGCTGTTTAGGGAAAAACGACCCTCGTAAGCACCTATGTATCATAATCATATAATGATTGAGGCTTACGATAAAAACCCACTGTTTTCAAGGGTTTCAAGCGTTTTTCAATGAAAAGCCAATTCAATAAAGTATAAAATAATCATCAAAATTTAAATAAGAGTTGTGTGTTCACAAAAAATGAGCCAAGAGGTATCCCCTCTCGGCTCATTTTTCAATCGGAATATTTATTATCTTCTTGAATTTTCAAAGAATGATGACAAGATTTCTTTTGCATAATTATATCGTCTTGCAATTTTTGGCACGAACATAAAATTTACAAATTTATAAATCGCACATTCGCAAAAGAAAACCTCCTTCGGTATAATTTGAGTATCAAAGGAGGTTTTACTATAAAAACAACCTCATTTGAAAAATTCGGCGGTACATATACTAAGCAGGGCGATTATCTTCTGCCAAATTTAGTTTTACCGGCTGAAAAAGAAGCAGGCGACATCTAAGTGTGGGCAACGAGGCATAAACGATATTTGAAGGAAAATCATAAAGTGCTTTATTACAATTTGCTCACTTTCTTCTGCTTCCATAATTTCTGTAACTCCTATAAGAAAATAATAAAATCTAAAACATTCTTAGGATTTCATATGTATAGCAAATTTTCGTTAATAACTAATGCTTTGTATTCTTTGCCTTCTGCTTATTTTTTGTAATATACTGCATTAGTTTTCTTTGTAAACTCAGTTATTGCTGAATTGAGCTTTTGTGTATTCAAAATAACATCTCCTAACAAAGACTATATAAAGTACTTACCTGTAATATCATCTATCATGTTTTTGCAATCTTGTATTAATACTTTTTTCTTTTCAACACATACAAATGCTTGTTTTATAAGCTTAGTGATTTTTGATATTACTGCTTCATCCAAAACGGGAATTTTCATTTCTCGTATGTAGTGTTCTTTTAAATGGGGAATAGTACTCGCAGTTACAGTATATCTATCCGCAGTGTATTTGCCTATTTTATTACATATCAATGCGGTAAAAATGTATTCTTGAGTAAGTCCAATAGATTTCCCGAAATCATTAATTCGTATAATTGTAATGCCTGATTGATATACTGCTTTATCTGATTTTGTCACCATTGCAACTTCTGCAATTTTACCATCCTTTGTAAAGAGAATATCTCCCGTTTCTACTTTTTGCGATAATTCTTTATAGGTGCTATTATCAATGAAGTTATCAGGCGATAAATCAATTTGATAGTTATAAATATCAGATGTGCGAATAAACGGAACATCACTGTCAGATTTATCTAGGTAATCAGAATAAGAACCACTACCGGGTTCATCACCTTTTTTTAACGATACAATTTTACCCAAGTTTACGCAATTATGATTTTTTGTTATTTCTTGTTCTGTTTGAACATATTCAGGTAAATGAGATTTTGCAGTCCACATTGAAGTACTATAAAAATCATCATAAGAAACATTATACAGTTTAGGATAAGCTTTTTTACTAATATTTAAGTGAGATTCGAAAATGTCTAATGCGTTCCTTATATTCTCCTCTGCAATTTTTGATAATTGTAGAGCTCTTTTATATTTTTTAGCAATTGTATTCTGCTGATTTTTATCGGTAGGATATACTATTTTTATATTTTTTATTTTCGGATAAGTAAGAATTGATTGTATATTGCCTGTCAATAACGCATTTATTTGTCTTCTGGAAAATTTACTGTTCAAAAAGCACGCTACGTAATATGGATTGATTATTTGTGAATCAACAGATATTTTCACAAAATTCTGATTCATGTTTGCTTCACAAAAATCCTCTGGTACTATAGCAGCAGACCCCAAATGTCCAATTGTAGTAAAAAGTATATCACCGGGCTTTATAGCTGACCTAGACAAACGCTTGTGATTAGTCTTTGTAATGTAAAACCCATCATTGACACTAATATCAAAATCCTTGATGCTAGAATTCTTTAGAAACAATATTCCTTCTTTTACAAATATTTGACCAGCGTGTTCGCCATCTGTAATGCCTGTTATCATTTCCCCGAGGTTGGTCATTTTGATATCGGCAGTATCGTTAAAATTTTTTAATTCTTCTTGTAGTTGATAATATTTCGAGTCCAGTCTGATAACAAAATCTCTTTCTGCATACGCAATAGAATTAAAATGTAATGCCATTGCTTTCCCTCCATATTATAAATTCCTGTGCTACTTTCGAAATGTCGTCTTCGTACTGGTTGATATTACCTCTTCTATCGTGACCACATGTTTCGCAAAGCGCCATAAACACAGGTTTTTTGTCCTTCCTATCTTCATCATCTTTGTACTTTTGAATAAGAATAACGGTCGTTTTGGTAGAAGTATGCGGCATAAATGTTTCTTTTGGTAAATCTATAACTGCTAATACTCGGCCGTTTTTCATAATGAACTGGCGCAAATAACCTAAGCCATCATTACCATAAATGCCATCAGGAAGTACCAATGCCATTCTGCCTCCGGGAACAAGAAAGTCCATACATCTTTCAATAAAAAGATTTTGAGGAACATCATTTTCTCTTATTTTTCCTTTTTCCCAAACATTGGACTTTTTATTCAATTTCCACTTATAAGCAACTTCAAATTGTTTTAATATGTCCTTATCATCGATTTTAATTTTTGAACCGTATGGAGGATTTGTAATAAGTACATCAAAACTTTCAAGCGTGATTTTTTCTTGAGTTTTATGTTGCCATTTAGATGGAATATCTAAACTATTTTCACAGAATACGCCGCCACGACCATCACCTAAAATTGCCATTTGAGCTTTGCAAACCTTGCTTAAAAAAGCATCTTTGTCAATGCCACGGAATTTTTCGATAGCAATCTTTTGCTTCTCAATTTCAATCTCTTTTTCAGGCCATCCCAACTCGTTATAGTACTGTTCGGCTTTTATCCATACGCTTTTCAAAGCTTCAACTAAAAATCCACCTGAGCCACAACATGGGTCAATTACTTTATCTGTTATATTGAGGTCAATCATATCAACAATCATTTTTACAACATTTTTTGGGGTGAAGAATTGTCCTTGTGCGCCTTTAAGGGCATGACCTATAAATATTTCAAATGCATCTCCAACAGCATCTCTTGAAGCATCTAACAAGCAGAATTTCTGTAATTGGCTTACAACATACGCTACCGATTTATCATCAAGGCTGATCGTATCTTCCTTTTCTATAACGTCGGGGTATCTTTCTTTTACATTGGTAAAGATTTTATTTATTCTCTTTTTTACATCTTTGGGATTTTCACCAACACCACAGCGAAAATCAACCATATTGTCTGGCTTAGTATATTTTTCATCATAGATTTTACAAAAAATCAAATTTATAAGTTGTTGAGCAAGACTTTCATCTCTAGTAACCCCTACTGCATTCGGAGCAAGATAATTTCTCATAATCTTAAATATTGTTTTAAGATTAGTAGGGGCTTCCAAATCTTTACGCAAATATTTACCAACATCTTCAATGCGTTGACCAAATGAAGGAATGTCCGATATTTCTTCGAAAAATACCTTTCCGTCTTTTTCGATTTTTTGTATTGTAAGTTTTTCGTCGCCGTTAAACCAGACACCCAATCTTGCCTTAGAAAATCTCAAATAATCTTCTAACTGGGATTTCCCATCTTTTCGGTTCTTTTTCTTACATTCAACAATTATATGGATTGAATCATCATCTTTAGCAGTAGAGGTAAAAACAGCTATATCAACGGGATATTCCTTTTTTGTGTCAGAAGGACGCACTTTTACCCTATACTGTGGTCTTGTTTGAATATGGTCTTTAGGATATTTATAGTCTTCAACGAGTATTTTTGAGAAAACTTGTGTCGCTTCTCTTTCTTCAGGTCCATCTGGAACCTCTACTCCAGAAATATAGTCAATTATATATCCTTCTTTCATAATTAATTACTCCTTAATTTTGAGGTTTTATTAAATTCTTTATAAATCTCACACCATTGGCATAAATAAAGATGTGAAAATAGGTGTTTGTATATTACAATTCTTCGGTTTTTAATGTTGTATAAGTTTCGTGGTAGTTACAACAAATGTATTAAAACTTCCCACTTACCGTATCTCTTGCCGCTTTCTCGGCAGATATAGTTTTTGTCCTGCAGGGATTTCATAATTCGCTTTACAGTTGCAATGGATTTTCCGGTTGCTTCTGCAAGCTCTTGCTGTTTGATAGTCGAGTTCTTTGCAACCAATTCTAAAACCGCAAGTTCTTCTAAAGTGCAGTCTAAAGTATCAAATTGATACTTTGGAACTTTTGGGCTGATACTTTGGGAAGTATTTTCATCCAGATAATCAATGTGCATATATCTGTTTTTCAGTTCGTAATGCGTATCTAACAAAAGATTTGAAAAGAACATTTCCAAAAACTTAGTCGTGGAATGGACGCCTTTTTGCAGGTTATTATAATTAGCACGAACCAAAGCGTTGCGAAAATACCAAGAATTTTTTTTGAATGCGTCATTGTTTACGCTAAAGCCAAATGTTTTCATATATTTTATCATAAATACGGCAGTCGCACGGGTGTTCCCCTCGCTGAACGGGTGAATTTGCCAAATATCCGAAGCAAATTTTGCCAAATGCTTTACAGCTTCATCTACAGCCAAACCTTCATAAGAAAACTGTTTTTCGGTTGCAAAGTCGTAATCTAAGGTTTCCTTAATACTGTTCCAATCTGCATAGGTAACAGTATCGCCGTTCAAAACCCACTCTTTCTTTGTAATGTTGTACTGCCTGACTTGTCCTGCGTGACCGAACACGCCCTCAAACAGTCTGCGATGAATCGAAAGCCACTCGGCAGGGGAAAACTGAAACGCTCTTTCTCCTAACAACTTTGCAATTCTTGCCGAAACGATGTCCGCTTCTTTGGTTTCATTTTCCGTCTCGGTGCGTACGCAACGCTGCTCATAGTAACTGTGAATACGCTTTTGAGCTTCGTCAATGGTGATTTTACCCTCGATATGCTCTTTGGCGGTGTCTAACAAATAGTCAGAAGTATTCAGCCCATCAACAGCCTGCAACCCGATGGCTGTTTGCCACGCTTCGCTTTTTTCGGCTTTGTCAGGTTCGCCTTGTTTTATATATTCTTCAAGTTCAAATTGCCAATTTTTATCCGGCATATTTGCACCTCCGAAATCAATTGATAAAGTATTTAAGTACTAAGTACATTAGAACAACAGCCACGATAATTGAAAACACAATCCATCTTACGACCTTTTTTGATTTATGTTTTGGTTGGCTAGGCTGTTTAGAATATGTATATTGCAGTTGAGCCGGTTCGTGATTTTGTGCGGATTTTGCAACAGGATGTGGTTTTGTTGCTTGAAAATACATTGCAATCGGATCAGTTTGATTTATTATTCTTTCATAAAAATCATCAAGCCATTCATCGTCTCCGGCTTCGCACATAGTTTCTTCGTAGCAATCGGGTTCGTGTACTATTTGATTCCTAATCCAACGATAGTGCTTTAGTTGTTTTAAATCATTTTCCCATCCTCTGACAAGAAAAGAACCATGAGGATTGTTTAGCATTTCCTCTATATAGGCGGATACTCCATATTGAGTTTCAAACATTTCTCCGCATATTTTATCAAGATGCTTGTAAGATTCAATAAAACTCATATATGCCCCCTAAAATTATTTATCCGCTGCAATACCGGATTTCATCCAAGCGTCAATTTCGCTGACTTTGAATTTCCAAAGGCGTCCGATTTTTGCTGCGGGCATATTTCTTCTTTCTATCCAATCAAGTACGGTATCACGGCTGACACCAAGATATTCGCATATCTCTTTCATTGAGTACCAGCGCTCGATGTTAGAATCCATTAGATTTTCCTCGCTTTCAGATAGTTACAATTGTACAAATTTAGTATATCACACAGAACGCTTAAAATCAATGATTATTGCGGATTTATAAGGGAAAAGCAAGAAAAAATCAAAACAAAACAGAGCTGTTACTAGAACGGCTCCGTAAGGTTAATTATAGTTATTTGTTTTTCTTGATTCTATTCGGAAAAACACTCTCAAGCCACTCTTCAAACTCCAAAGTTTCTTATTATGATTCCTAAAACCTTGTGTATAATTTTATCAAAGGTATATTATAAAAGACGGCATTTTCGCCAAATATGACTTACCACTAATGAGGTTGAGTACAACAGGAAGCGGCGAAAAAGAAAAAATAGTTTCAAAATTAAATGAACTGCTTGCATAAACATAAAAGAGTTGAGAAATTGTGTTTCTCAACTCCTTTTGTTTATAGTATAGTTCAATATCACGGCAAAATTTCCAGCCAATAGCCGTCCGGGTCCTCGATGAAGTAGATACCCATTTCAGGATTTTCAAAGCAGATACAACCCATTTCTTCGTGCTTTTTATGCGCCGAATCAAAATCATCTGCTTTAAATGCCAAATGGAATTCACATTCGCCCAAATCATAAGGCTGCGGATGTTCTTTAAGCCAAGTGAGTTCAAGTTCAAAATCACTTGAATCATTGCTCAAATAAACGATAATAAAATCGTCGGTGGTTTTTCGTCTGACCTCGTGCAAATCAAGCGCGTCATTGTAAAACTTAATCGACCTATCCAAATCGGAAACATTATAGTTTTCATGAATCATTCTAAAGCTCATAATTCTTCTCCTTTTGCGGATTCTGTATTTTTTATTCGTGATTTATACTGCGGATATTCGGTGATAAACCTATCAATAACGCTCGGCTCGTTCCAATAATGCATAGGAAAAACGGCGTTGCAATCGATATGTTCCAAAAAATAAAGCATACCGTCGGCATAATGTTCCTCCTGCCTTGGGTCAAGAGGAACGAATGCTGCATCAAAATGAGCGCCCTTGATTTTGTCAATCTCGGCACGGTACATGGAGGACATATGGCGGTTATCGGCTTCCGTCTCACCCTTCCAATGCCAATCGTTCAAATCACCTGCGTGGTAAATTGCACCCTCGCTTGTTTTGATGATAAAAGCAACACCGCTGTCGGTTGAGAGAAGCGTACTAACTTGTGTGCCGTTGTCAAGAATATAGGTTTGATCGTGATAAGCCGTCGTAACTTTCACACCGGCAGGATACTTCTTTTTGCTGATATCTTTCGCTAAAACAGCCTGATAATTCATACCCATATCATCAAGAATTTCAAAGATTTTAGGATTGAAATGGTCTTGGTGAAAGTGACTACAAAAGACAACAACTTCCTTGCTTTTGTCAAGCCTCGGCATCTCGCCTTTGTAGTAATCAAAAACATAGTAGCAGTCCTCGGTTTCAACCAAAAACCCACTGTGGTTGATGTATGTTATTTTCATAATCCACCTCTGCAAATTAGAAATTTTGAGCAACCGTTAGATTTCTTCAATCCCCAAGCTTTTCAAATATTCATAAGTTCCATTGTAATACTCCGGCAGACGTGTGCTGTCCTCCCAAAAGCCGGTAGATGTTTTATTGCCATTACCAAACGGTACGCAAATCACCATACCCGACCTTGCACGAGTTAGTAAGACTCTTAATTTAATTATTATATCATAGTTCTATTTTACAAACAACATCGCAATTGACATACGAGTAAATTTTAGTACTAAGTCAAATATTTTTTCTGAAAACACATCAACAAAACTTAAGTTTTTCTCCGTATTATAGGGGGGTATTTTTTCTTCTTTGATGAAATCAAATGTAAACAAGGTGTAAAGAATTTTGAAAAGCACCCGAACAAAATGGGGATTTTTCTCTGTATAGTAGAGGGAGTTTTTTAATGGTGTTTTTCTTTTTGGCTTTCACTTTATAAAAATATTCTCTCGAATAATTTTAAAGGAGGTTTTCGTATGCATAAAAATTGCAGTGGGCAATTCTTTCTTTTGCCGAACAGAATTTTTGATGAACGGTTATCGCCCAACGAGTTCATCGTTTATTCTTTTCTTGTTCGGGCAAAGGACTCGGTTGGGCAAAGTTTTTGGTCGGTGCCTATGATTGCAAAAAGCTGTTCGATGTGTGCATCCACTTGCAGAAAAGTTTTGCATTCGCTGGAAAGCGGTGGGTACATAACTATCTCAAAACGCTTTATCGGCGGCGAGCAGCAGAGCAATCTATACACGGTCAACAAGATTTAATGCACCGTGCTTTAGGGTTTATCGGCAAAGAATATGAAAGGCTTTGATTTTGAAATTTTATGATTTTTGAAACGAAAATTGATGGCTTTTGAGTGGATTTTTGAGCAGATTTCAAGCCGTCGATTTTAAAGCAGGATAAAGGGGTATGATTTTCGGGCATTGAAATGCCCGAAAACGCCGTCCGGCAAAGCCTGTCGGCTTTTCGATTTGTAATACTTTTGCGTATGATTCCAAATTCGTATGCAGTAAGGGGTGTTTTTCGCAGAAAATCAAGGCTTTTGCGTATTCACTTGAGCGTTGCCGTATGATGATTAAAAAACAAGCTATTTTGACAACGCTGTAAGCAAAATTTGACGAGTTTACTCTAAAACAGAGTAACTCATCGGGCTAAAACTAAAAACGGCTTACAGGCGATTTGTGAAAGCCTGTGAGCAAAAACGGAGGTTAATATGAACTACAAAATTACAATGAAAGGTACATCAAATTAAAAGGAGGCAGATATAAAATCATAGACGGCGTGTTGCCTTATGGCAGCAAAGGAAATAAATTCTAAAGCATCAGGCAATAATAGTATTGAAAAATCAAGCGGGAGTGAGCTGAAAATCAATACACAAAACATTGCCGATGATAGAATCAGCACGGAGCTTTGGATGCAACATTTTGCAAACACACTGTTAAATCAAAATGCGATTGATGACAAAACCTACCGCAAGTTGATGGGTAAAATCAGCGTGGAAGTCAATCGCAGATACGGAAAAACAAACTAAAAAGTTCTGTAAAACATTACCAAAACAGGTATCAATCTCCTAATGAACGCAGGGGTGAAATACTGTAAAATAAAGCTGGATAATAGAAATTATTTGTGATATTGTCTGCTTGGAAAGGAGTAAAAAAATGGATATATATTCAACTCGTGAGAGAATAAGAAAAGAAAATATCAACTTTATGAACCTGCCGCTTCGAGTGACATTTTACGCTCGTGTCAGCACGGATTTTAATGTTCAGTTAAATTCGCTTGATAACCAAATAACATATTATACCGATTTCATCAGAAAAAAATCCGAATTGGGAATATGTTGACGGCTATGTTGACGAGGGTATATCGGGCGTATCGACCGCAAAGCGTGAGCGATTCAACGAAATGATTGAGGACGCAAAGGCAGGAATGTTTGACCTGATTGTAACCAAAGAGGTATCGAGATTTGCCCGTAACACGCTGGACAGTATTCGCTTTACCCGTGAACTTTTAGCAAGCGGAGTGGCTGTGTATTTTCAAAATGACAACATAAATACACTTGACGAGGACAGCGAACTGAGGCTGACGATTATGTCATCAATGGCACAGGACGAGTCGAGAAAAATCTCTAATCGTGTGCGATTCGGTCATCAGCAGGCTATCAAAAAAGGCACTGTACTCGGTACGAACAATATGTACGGCTACATCAAAAAAGATGGCAAGCTGATGATTGACGAAACGCAAGCCGACTTTGTGCGAGAACTGTTTGAAATGTACGCCACGGGAAAATTCAGTATGAAGCAAATGGAAAAGCATTTTTACCAAAAAGGAATACGAAATTCAAAAGGCAAAATGCTCTCCCACTCAACGATGAGCAACATCATACGCAACCCGAAATACAAAGGCTACTATGCCGGAAACAAGGTGCGAATTACTGACCTGTTCACCAAAAAGCAAAAGTTTTTGCCCGAGGAAGAGTGGGTTATGTATAAAGATGAAACCGGCGAAACAGTACCTGCAATCGTCAGCGAGGAATTATGGGGCAAGGCAAACGAAGTGCTGTATATGCGAAGTCAGGATGTAATCACGGCACAGCACAAGACGGTGCATCAAAACCTGCTGACAGGCAAACTGATATGTGCGCACTGCGGTAAGCCCTACTATCGCAAGGATGCAGTAAGCAAGGGCGGAGAAAAAATCTCAAAGTGGGTATGCTCGGGCAAGATTAAAAACGGTGCGTCAAGCTGTCCGAGCCGAGCAATTTACGAAAGTGAAATCAAGCCGATTATTGAAGATATTTTCAAATCGGGGCAACAGCATATTGAGGAACTCTCGGCGTGTGTATTGAAGCTTGTGTCCGAAGTCCTTGACACAAACGAAAACAAGGACGAACTGAACAGGCTGAATCAAGAGCTTATCACTCGGCAAAAAATGAAAGCGAAGTTATTGCAATACAATGCTGACGGAAGAATGGACGACAGCGAGTTCATACGAATGACTGCCGACTGCGATAAAGAAATCAAAGACATTGAGAAAAAATTAAACGCCCTGAACAAAACATCAAAAACCGAACGAGAGATGAAAAAAGAACTTGCCGAAATAATAGGGCAGAGAAACAAAACCTTGGGAGCCTTGCTTTCGGGAACATTTGCTGAGATTGTCAGTGATAAAGAAACCCTACTCACTGATGAATCAAAGGAAAGTCTTGAAACAGCATTAACAACTTTAAGCATAAGACTTTATGAGTTTCTTGTAATTCAAAGAAAGGTTTGCAATTTCTTTCCTTGTATAACCCACAACGAATTGTTTGAAGATTATTTAAGCGAACTAATTCCAAAAGCAGTTTTCTGCAAAACGGTTTACACATATATTGACGGACAGGAAAAAAGCTTTCTGTTCTTTGATTATGTAAAGGATTATTACGAATACTTAATGCTATTGTTTTACAACAGAAAAGAAACAGTTTGCGAATGTGAACTTTGCAGTAGATATTTTATTCCAAAGACAAAAAAGAAAACCCTGTACTGCGACAGAGTTTTCAAGGACGGTAAAACCTGCAAGCAAATCGGACCTTTGATGAAGCACAAGAAGCTTGAGGAGAATGATTTGGTTTTGCAGACCTTCAACAAAGAAAAGAACAAAATGTATAAGCGAATGAAACGAGCATATGTGTTTGGTGAAACGCCGAAGGCAATATCACCCGATGAATACACAGCTTAGCTTGACAGAGCAGTCAATGCCAAAAATATGTATCTTAATAATGAGTTGTCCGAATCAGAAGCTTTGGAGATAATTAAAATTGAATAAATAGTTTAGCGGAGCATAAATAAGCTCCGGCTATTCTTTCAGCAATTCCACTGCTAACTTAAATCCTATTTCAATTGCTTGGCACTCAATCAGCGAAGCATATTGCGTAAAGCAATCAACATATTTTCCAAACACAACCAAGTCATCATTCTTTAGGGAGGAAGATAGTGTTTCGTGATGCTTAGCAATTAACTCAATCAACTCTTTCTCTTCATCCGTAATAATCTTATCTTCATTCGGTCTAATGTTGCCATACCATAATTCTGTAGTGTTGTCGTAAATAATCAACTCCCTTGCAGTACCACAACATACCACAAGAGAGCTGATAAGTCCAGATCACAATTGAAATAAAATAGTAATACACAAAATAAATGACGAATGTAAATATTTTCAAAGGTATAGTCCAAAAAAATACTGCATTCGCAATATTTCTGCTGAAAACTGTTGATGATTGTATTTTAGTGTGTTATAATTTCGTCATAGTAATATAAGTATTAATACAATTATTTGAGGTGTATTATGGCTGCAAGTTATAAGAAATTATTCAAACTATTAATTGACCGTGATATGAAAAAGAAGGAACTCGCGGAAAAAGCAGGTATCAGCATTGCTACTATTACTAAGATGGGAAAAGATGGTGCAGTTGTATCAAGTGATGTGCTTGTGAAAATTTGTACTGCTCTTGATTGCACAATGGATGATATTGTAGAAATTGTTAATGACAAACAGTAGAAATGTTTTTTATCAAAGCAAAATAATTCATCATAATAAAATACAATTTAGAAATCTAGTAGAATTTAGAGGTTAATATATAATGATAAGAATCGCAACAGTATTTAGCGGAATAGGAGCTGCTGAACAAGCACTACAACAACTTGGTATAGAACAAGGCATTAAACATAAAATTGTATTTGCTTGTGACAACGGAGAACGATATTTAAAACAATCCTTTGAGGAAATATCGAATATTCTTGACAATTTTTCCAACGAGTATAAAGAGCAAGTTCTTAGATTGCTTTACGATTCAACAGGCAAACCAAATAATGTAAAAAAATCATATTTCGCAAATTATGATATTGATGAATCAAAATGGTATGAAGACATTAGATTTATTGATGGTAAACCTTATAAAGATCAGGTGGATTTATTTGTGGGTGGCAGCCCCTGCCAAAGCTTTTCAACATATGGCCATAAACGTGGTTTAGAAGATACACGTGGAACTTTATTTTACGATTACGCAAGACTTGTAAAAGAAATCCAACCTAAAGCTTTTATATTTGAAAATGTAACTGGATTACTTACACATGACAATGGTAAAACTTGGAGCGTAATCCAAGAAACTTTCAATTCGCTTAACTACGACATCCAAATGAAAGTATTGAATGCTCAGGACTATAACCTTCCTCAATTAAGAAAAAGAGTTTTTGTGGTAGGAATTAATAGAAAGTTACATTGCAAGAAATATGAATTTCCAAAAAAAGTAACGCTTACCCATAAAAGTACAGAATACTTGGAAAAAGAAATTCCAAACAAATATTACTTACCGGAAAAAGGATTTAATTTTGTTACTAAAGTAGAACGCAGTAGAAGACGAGCAAGAGTAAATCAAGATATTATTGGCTGCCAAACGGCTAATCAGCAGTTTAATTGGGTTGGAGATTTTAGAGTTGAAACACCTCAACAGAGACATATTGACGATCCAAGAATATTTGTTGGAGAGTATGAAGGAAAGCCTGCCGTGGCTAGGAAAATGATGCCAAGAGAACTTCTTAGGCTTATGGGATTTTCAGATAGCTTTAGAATTGTAGTTGATGATAACGTTATGTGGAGACAAACAGGTAATTCTATAGCTGTACCAGTAATAAAAGCAGTAATTGAAGAAATTATTAAAATATTAAATACTTGAAATAAAAGGAGCTAAATCGTCTATGGGAACATACAAAGAATCTTTTATAAATTTGGTTAACGAATATAAAGAAAAAAACCAATTAGAATATAAATTTTATGATTTTAGTAATAAAACCTTTAAAGAAAATGCCCAATCAAGAATTTGTCATATTTCTCTAAAAAACGAATATCATTACAATAAAGATGCTATCGTTATGATATTTACAATAGGAGATAATGTAGGAAGAACAGTAATTCAAAGCGAAGGAGCAAAAACCCCAAATCCAAGTTCAACATATCCCCAAAAAATAGAAGCATTGCATTTGGCTAAAGAAAATGGTTGGAAATATATTGCTCTTGCAATATCTCCGGAAAACTTTCCAAATGAGACTATAAGGAATTATGTTGTTTCGATTGAATCAACTACATATGCAAAAGCAACAGTCTGTGTTTTAGATGATTGCATTAAACATATTGAAGATAATAACTATCCTGATTTTTATCGTTGCAGGCAAAAAGCGAATAATATTGAATACACATTGTCATTTATTAAAAAAAATAAATTCATTGAATATTTGAGTTTATTTGACAATCGATTTGAAGTGGAACAGGCTGATGATCCTAAAGAACAATCAAACATTTTTGAAGGATTTTCAACATGGCTTACTTCACATAATAATCCTGACTATACAGGAAAAGAAAAGTATGCTGGATACTCTCGTGCATTAGAGCGATTATTAAAATTTATGGAAGAAAAAGGTTTAATCAATGATTCAAACCTTAATGATAAGAATATTGAGAAGTATAAAAATATTGTTGATATTTACGACTCATCGGAAGAGGCTAAGGATTTTGATCAAAAATATCTTTCTTCTAAAGCGGGCATAGCTGCATTAAAAAAATACATCAAATATATTGAATATTTAGAATCGCCCGAAACAAAATTTGAGAAAAATAGTTTCAATTATGATGTTACCAAGGGATACTCTATCAATAAAATACTATTCGGTATTCCTGGATGTGGTAAATCATACCACATAGATCACGATATTTTAGGAAAAGATAAAAAAGCTAAAGAATATTGTGGAAACTATGAAAAAGAAAATATAATTCGTACAACATTCTACCAAGACTATTCAAATACTGATTTTATTGGACAAATCCTACCTAAAGTCACAAAAAATGAAAACGGAGATAGTGTTGTTGAATATTCTTTTAATCCTGGTCCGTTTACCCTTGCGTTAATTCAAGCAATCAAGAATCCTACTAAAAAAGTTGCTCTTGTAATTGAAGAAATAAATCGTGGTAATGCTCCTGCAATCTTTGGAGATATTTTTCAATTACTCGATAGAGATGATGACAGTGTAAGCCAATATGGTATTGTAAATGTAGGTATTATTGATTATCTTAACAGCCTTGATTTTGATGTTGATGGCGAAAAAATAAAATACATATTTAATGAGATAAAAATTCCCGGAAATATGGATATTTTTGCCACAATGAATACAAGTGACCAAAATGTTTATACATTGGATACTGCATTTACTCGTCGTTGGGCAAAGGAGCGCATTCCTAACGATTTTGGCGATAATGAAGAAATCAAAAATAAAGCAGTTCCTGGAATGAGCGAATATACTTGGAGCGAATTTGTAGAAAGTATTAATTCATATATTGATGATCATTTGGATGATTTACAAATCAATGAAGATAAAAAAATCGGTGCATTCTTTGTTGGCTTAACCACTTTGGATAATGTTGATGAATTTGCATATAAAGTATTGGATTACCTTTGGGGCGATGTTTCAAAGCTTGATCATAATGTTATTTTCAACAACTATAAAACCTTTGAATCACTTATAAAAGATTATAAGAGCAAAGGCGTAAAAGTATTTAGACCAAATATCTTTGAAGAAAAAGTAGCTGCTCATCCACAAGAAGAGGAAGAAAATGAATAATGATAAAAAAATAATTTGTCATCCTGTTACAAATAAGGAGAACGATAGTTTTATCGGAATTCGTATAAAAAATGAAGAAATACATTTTTACCATCCCGAATCATATGATTTAGCTCCTAAAGATAATCTACGAGAGTTTAGAAATGATATTATTAATATTATCCGTTCTATCTCATTGGCAAAAAGTAAATCTTCTGTTAATGACTTTGTCGACAACGGCACTTCAAAAAATGAAAGCTTTGCGTTAATGTCATATTTTTGGATTATTAGAGATTATTTCACTAATGGCTATTATCGTAATAGTGAAAAGCTTTATAAAACTAATGCAAAAGGCAAAGTTAATTGGAAGAAAACATTAGAAACACAGCCTATTATTTCAAAGGGCAATGTCATTTATAACAATATTGTGACTGAAGTTAGAAATGATTGTGATGATGTGGTAACTGATGCACATAAATACTGCGTTTTCGACTCCGTTAGAAAAATCGGTTGGTTATTTGGTATTAGTGAAAAAAGCGTATATGTTCCTAAAACAACAACTGCTATTATAAAAAAATACATTAGAGCCATAAAAACCGAGTTAACAAGAACATTTGATGACACAAAGAAATTACGTTTAACCCATATGTTAAAAGTGCTTTCTGGAGTAGATGATTCTGATAGAGCAAAGGAAATTGTCTACGGTGTTGATAAGTATCATTATGTATTTGAGCGCATGGTAGATTGTGTTTTTAGCAATATAACAGATATTAAAAAGTACAATCCAAATGCTAAATGGTATTTAAAGAAAAATAATTATTCCCCAAAAGATGCCTCGTCATTAAGACCAGATACGATTCGCATTGAACCATTATCAAAAGAAACGACCGGTGATGAAAAGGTTGCTTACATATTAGATGCAAAGTATTATCGATTTGGTATGACAAAAAATGAAAATGATTTGCCCGAAACGACATCAATTCAAAAGCAAATAACTTACGGGGATAACATTATCTGCAATTTAAAAAAGAAAGAAAATATCCAAGAGGTTTATAGTGCTTTTATCTTGCCTTATAACAAAAACAATAATGATTTCGATTTCAAGGATAATCTTGAATATATTGGATATTCCAAGGCAGATTGGAGAAATGATAAACTATCTTATGTTAAAATTTATGCCTTCTTGATTGATATGAAGCATTTAATTACTACTTGGTCACAAGGCAACTGTGCTGAAGATATTTCAAAACTGATAGATGAAATAGGAAAAGCGGCAAAAAATGGAAGTATGTAGTTTATTTAGTGGAATAGGTGGTATCGATCTCGGTTTTCAACAAGCCGGGTTTGATATCGTATGGGCAAATGAATTTGATAAAGATGCTGCAATTACATATCGCCATAATTTCTGCTCAAAATATTTAGTCGAAAAGGATATTCGAAAAGTTGAAATAACAGAAATTCCGGATTTTGATATTCTTGTTGCAGGATTCCCATGTCAGCCATTCTCTATAATGGGTTTTCGCAAGGGCTTTAATGACCCTCGTGGCAATTTGTTTTTTGAGATTGCTCGTATTGCTGAATCAAAAAAGCCCAAGGTAATATTCCTTGAAAATGTTGCAAATCTATTAGAGCATGATGACGGAAAATCATTTTTGACAGTTTATAATGCTTTAGCTCCACAAGGGTATAGCATAAGATATCAGCTAATGGATTCTCTTGAATATGGTAATGTGCCTCAGCGCAGAACACGAATATTCATTGTTGCTTTTAAAGATTTAGAAGCTTGTGAACGTTTTAAATTTCCTAATAAAGTTGAGCTTACAACTAAACTAAATGATATTTTAGTTCGTGAAGTTAAACACGATGATATTTATTACTATAACAAAAGTAGTTTTTATTATGATGAGTTAAGAAGAATAGTGACAGATAAGCGAGCACTATACAAAATATATGATTCGGGAGTGTCGCGAAAAGCACACTATATCTGCCCTACATTAACGGCAAACATGGGGACATATCCGGACAGAGTACCAATCATATTGGATGATTATGGAATTCGTAAAATAACTCCGTATGAATGCCTTGCGTTGCAAGGATTCCCAAAAGATTTTCGTTTTCCTAAAATACCACTTAACAGTGCATATAAACAATGTGGTAATAGTGTCGTTGTACCGGTTATAAGAAGAATAGCAGAAAATATTGCTGAGGTATTAAAAACTGTTGATTAATTAATATAAAACTTCTTTCAACTAGTTATAATGATGTTAATTGTACTAAATATATAACCATTTATCTTATGCGCAATTGTGTTTTCAAGAAACGAATAAATTGAATTAATAATAATTGCATTGATTTTTCTTTATTGCAAACTTGTTATTTCATCTTTGTTTATCTTATTGAACATTTTCTTAAAGAAGCAATAATCATCATATTCCTCATAATGATTATAATCATTATCAAATGCACCAACTTCGTATAAATACTCTATTAGTTTTCGTGTAAAGAAATCAGAAGTCAAAACAATAAAATGATGATTTTCAATATGATGTAATAATCTAAATAAGTCTTCTTGTAACTCAACTTCACTGTCGAGTTCTCTTCTGCCAAATTTTTTGATGCAAGAACTGCCAATCGAAAAAAGAAGATTTCCATTATGCCTATTTTGAATAGTGTGTAAATACCTAATGTTTTCTTTACCACATACGCAGTATGAGGATGCAGTATCATCTTCTTCACAATCAAGGAAATCCCATTCTAATACAGCATCTTCCCAATTATCTGCCTCTGATTTTTCTATAACAGCGTAAACAAGATTTTTTACATATTTGTTTTCCATTATTACAACCTCCTTTAGACCTATGGATTACTACAGTTGCCTTTTTTTCTTTGTTTTTAGGAAAGTTCTCTTTGTAATGTACTTTTAATAATGCTATACATGCAGGTGTTATAGCTATAATGATATCCCTAATCATTATCATTAGTTCTTTTGTTTGTTCATTAACTATTTGCATAATAATGAACACAACAAATAACGAGATTAAAGACATATACACTATTGCAAAATATCCGCAAACTACATCTCCATTTTTTGCGTAATCATACCATAATGATCTTAAAAAAGCCACACTACTTTTATAAGCAAAAACATAAGTTAGTATTAACAAAATAATTATTAACACTGTAAGAAATAACAGAATTATATAATTATTAGTTTTAATATTGCGAACAACAGTGTATAATATTCCCAAAATGACAGAAAGCGCCAAATGTATTTTTTCGTAATTAGTGAGCTTTGAAAATATATTATTTTTCACTTATTTCCTCCTTTATCAACGATATATGTTTTAATGGCTTATTTGATAAATTTAATTTGTTATAAGCTTTATCAAAACGCTCAATATCGCTTTGAGATAAAGAGATATAACATAAAGTTTCATTGCTATAATCAAAATTAGTCAAAGTCTTTTCAACAGGCGAGTTAAATGTAAACCTAAAATCTACATTTGATTTAGCAGAAGAACTTCCTTTCCACAATCTATTAACTAAAACTGAAGCAAATTTTTTACCGACAAATTTTCCTTTGACATAGAATAATTGATTGCCAAATCTTTGCAAGCAGGAATCCAATATTTCTAAGCGTGCAAAAACAGATTCTTTAGTTGTATTATCCATATTATAAAATTCCGTTTCATTTTCAAGAAAACTAATTACACTTTGAACATTATCGTCCAAAATAAGTTCTAGTTTGCTGATGAATTCTTTGTTTTCTTGAATAGCTTCATCGGATTCTTTTTCTCTTTCTGATGTATAGAAACTTATGATTTCTGGATGTTCATCTAATAATTCATCTGTTAGATTTTTCTTTTCTTCTTTTGACAAACGATCGTCTAACATTTTTGATAAGTACTCATTAACATGATCTCTTAATCTACTATCAGGAATTCTTACAGATGAATATGTTATAAACCTTAATAGATCATTTCTGCTTAAAAAATCGTCATTTTCTACAATGATGTCTGTAGGTGTAAGGATAATAAAATCATTATTGTATGAAGGCAAATAATACTCTTTATCACACCATTCTTCTTTTTCAAAGTCAAAATACGCTTTTTTAATTAAGAAGCTATTACATAAGGATTCATCGATGTAATTCTTAGCAAACTTTTCAGTTAAATCTAAGAAAAATGGAAGTATCAACTTAGTTGTAAAATCACTTACGCTATCTTTTCCAAAGCCCTCTTCAAAAATAATCAATTCTTCGAAGTGAGAAAAGTTTTCGTCCTCAATATAAGACAAATGCTTTTTTAGATTTATGTAGAATTTATCTGCAAAGTCTTTATTTAGACCTCGGCCTGAATTTCCATATTCTGAAAATCCAAACCAATTTTGTTTGGGTTCTTTAAAATAAAAATACTTCTTTTTCAAAGACTTTTCATCTTCATTTGTTTTTACTTTTTTACACAAAAATAATAAGTATTTCATAATTTGCTCGTGGGCATTTTGATACTCAAACTTATTACTTATATACAATAAAAAAGGATCAATAAATACAGGAGTATCTGATACGATTGAAATATCATAAATGTCGTTTTCATCCATAACATTTTTACTTATTTTGAAATAATCTGAAAATTTATAGTTCATAAATTTTACCTTCCTTTAAGAATATAGTTTTTGTTTTTTGAGATTGACATTTTCGCAATCATATATAATCTCACCTCGTATAATAAAGTAGTAGTTATTAAAGTCCCTCTCCAAGGACAAATATGCTACACTGAATAAGATGCTATGGATTGGTATTGATCACCTACCGCAAGACGTTTTTTGGAGGCTCGAGCCACAGCTCTTTACAGTATTGTTAATCAGTTAGATACCAACTGACGGTTTATTTAGAACGAGGTTACAAGAGTAAAGTGTTCTGTGGATTCAGCATCAAAATGTTGCTGTTTCTCACGCTGCTAAAAAAAATAGTTCGCCTTATTTTTGCTTTAGAAAAATAAGGACAACCTTACAAAACTTAAATTAAACTTTATTAATCTTTTTTGATTCAGCATTTGATACGCTTTATTTCTTATACCCTATTTTACTGTCTTACTCGCTACAACATCTTTTTATTTTTAGACTTGACTTTTAATAGTTAGTCTCCTAAAAAGAGTAATAATAAAAGAGGACATGAATAACCATGTCCTCTAAGTTATACAAATTTTAATAATGATAGATAATTTCCGTCAGATAACTTTTTTGTTTCAACGAAACACTGTGAAAAATAACAATTTGGAAACCAAGTATCAAGATTTTTTAGCTCATATACATTTTCTCCATATTCATATAAAATTTTGTGCAATAATGGATGTGTTTTGTAAAATAACCCCCAAGTAAAAAATGAAGAAAAGGCTTTATCTTTGTTATAAATCATTACCCAAGAATCATCCATGTTTTTTAATAGTGCTATACTAGCTACAGAGTAGGAAACATCAAATCTATTTGAAACACTAATAATGCTTTCGCAAGTTACATCCTTATCATGCACATACTCTTTGATATATTTAGATGGCACAAGTAATTCCGAGGCAAAAGCGTTTGCGTCTCGTTCTATCTCTCTTATGTAGAAATTCTTTTTATCACAATATTGATCGCCATGCTCTAACACTAAATGGCCAATTTCATGTGCAAGCGTAAATCTCTTTCTTTTCTCATAATCGATATTGTTGTTTAACAAAATAATTCGTTTGATACCTTTTGTTTTGCAAGCGCCCAATACTTTTTCATTTAATGAACGTTCAACTACTTTGATATTTAGATCTTCAGTCAATCCGTATAAATCTATTTTTTCATTATAATTAACATTAAATTTTCTTCTAATATCAAAAGCTTTAAATTCACTGCTAGTCATCGTCAAACAACTCATCAAATATTCTGTCCATTTCTTTAATCTCGTCATCTACTAATTCTTCTGAACGAAAATTAGCTACTTGTTTTAATTGTATATTTTCTTTCATATACGAATCAATTTTCTCGAAGAATTTGTTGAATTTTTTTGTTTCGTTATATGAAAAAAGTACTTTTATAATCTCTATTTCTTCTAAAAAAGATTTATAATCACTTTCTGAAAGCTGAGATTTGAAGTCATTTAAATCAATTATCTCCTCATCAATTATCTTATCTGTATAAATATCAATTGCATAGTCTAATGTCATATTTTTCCCTCCAAACATTTGCCTTCACTATATATATGAAAATAAGTTGCAAAAGCGGTCGAAATTTTTTAATTTTTTAGATTTTCTTTTAATTTGATAATAGCTCTTCTATACAAACTTCTTGTTGC
>CEAF01023705.1_pt1 | contig 28687 bp, 17 predicted proteins | sample 557431 | NCBI WGS metagenome assembly CEAF01 (sample SAMEA3182068, study PRJEB8094) | gut metagenome | biome: human; feature: gut; material: Stool; isolation source: human stools | place: Canada | collected 2013-11-18 | reverse complement strand
TGCGAAATATACTTAGATTTGCGAACAGAAAAATGAAAAAAATCACAATCAAGAACTTTAAATTTATATTATGGACAAAAAAAGAGTTTATACCTTTGGTAACGGCCAGGCGGAAGGAAAAGCCGGCATGAGAAACCTTTTGGGAGGTAAGGGAGCTAACTTGGCAGAGATGAACCTTATCGGAGTTCCGGTTCCTCCGGGCTTTACAATTACGACAGAAGTTTGTACAGAATATTATGAAATGGGGCAGGACAAGGTTGTTGCTCTGTTGAAACAGGAAGTGGAAAACGCCATCGCACACGTAGAAACGCTGATGCGTTCTAAATTCGGCGATGTGGAGAACCCGTTGTTGGTTTCCGTACGTTCGGGCGCGCGCGCTTCCATGCCGGGTATGATGGATACGATTCTTAACCTCGGTTTGAACGATGAAGTGGTGGAAGGCCTGATTCGCAAGACGGGCAACGCTCGCTTTGCATGGGACTCTTACCGCCGTTTTGTACAGATGTACGGTGATGTTGTATTGGGAATGAAGCCGGTAAACAAAGAAGATGTAGACCCCTTCGAAGCTATTATAGAAGATGTGAAACATGCCAAAGGCGTGAAGCTGGATAATGAACTGGAAGTGGAAGACCTCAAGGAACTCGTAAAGAGATTCAAGGCCGCCGTTAAGGAACAGACCGGAAAAGATTTCCCGACTTGTGCTTACGAACAGTTGTGGGGAGCTGTCTGCGCCGTGTTCAACTCATGGATGAACGAACGCGCTATCCTTTATCGTAAAATGGAAGGAATTCCCGACGAGTGGGGTACTGCCGTAAGCGTTCAGGCAATGGTGTTCGGTAATATGGGCGACACTTCCGCTACGGGAGTTTGCTTCAGCCGTGACGCCGCTACGGGCGAAGACCTTTTCAACGGCGAATATCTGATTAACGCGCAAGGTGAAGACGTTGTGGCTGGTATCCGTACTCCGCAGCAGATTACCATCGTCGGTTCCAAGCGTTGGGCTGAACTTGCCGGCGTAAGCGAAGAAGAGCGTGCCGCCAAATATCCTTCCATGGAAGAGGCGATGCCCGAAATCTATAAGGAACTGGATGCTTTGCAAACCAAATTGGAAAATCATTATAGAGATATGCAGGATATGGAGTTCACCGTACAGGAAGGTAAGCTCTGGTTCCTTCAGACACGCAACGGTAAGCGTACTGGTGCCGCTATGGTAAAGATTGCCACCGACTTGTTGCATCAAGGCATGATTGACGAAAAAACGGCCTTGTTGCGTTGCGAACCCAATAAGCTGGACGAATTGCTTCACCCCGTATTCGATAAGACGGCTTTGAAGCAGGCTAAAGTGCTTACCCGCGGTCTTCCGGCTTCTCCGGGTGCGGCTTGCGGTCAGATTGTGTTCTTTGCCGAAGACGCTGCCGAATGGCATGCCGGCGGTAAGCGTGTGGTGATGGTGCGTATCGAGACTTCTCCGGAAGATTTGGCCGGTATGGCCGTTGCCGAAGGCATCCTGACGGCACGTGGCGGTATGACTTCACACGCTGCCGTTGTGGCCCGCGGTATGGGTAAATGTTGCGTATCCGGTGCAGGCGCATTGAATATCGACTACAAAGCCCGTACGGTAGAGGTAGATGGCGTTGTGTTGAAAGAAGGCGACTTCATTTCTTTGAACGGTAGCACCGGTGAGGTTTACAAAGGAAAGGTAGAAACAAAAGCAGCCGAATTGTCCGGTGATTTTGCCGAATTGATGCAGTTGGCTGATAAATATACGAAATTGCAGGTACGTACCAATGCCGATACTCCGCACGATGCAGAGGTCGCACGTAATTTCGGAGCGGTGGGTATCGGTCTTTGCCGTACGGAACACATGTTCTTCGAAGGTGAGAAAATCAAGGCTATGCGCGAGATGATTCTGGCGGAAGATGCGGAAGGACGCCGCAAGGCACTGGCTAAGATTCTGCCGTACCAGCAGGCTGACTTTAAGGGTATCTTCAAGGCGATGGCCGGTTGTCCGGTAACCGTTCGTTTGCTCGACCCGCCTTTGCACGAATTCGTTCCCCACGATTTGAAGGGACAGCAGGAAATGGCGGATACTATGGGCGTAAGCTTGCAGTATATCCAGCAGCGTGTGGAAGCGCTTTGCGAACATAACCCGATGTTGGGTCACCGTGGTTGCCGTTTGGGTAATACTTATCCCGAAATCACGCAGATGCAGACACGGGCTATCCTCGGCGCCGCTTTGGAATTGAAAAAAGAGGGCGTTGAGACACATCCTGAAATCATGGTTCCGCTGACGGGTATCTTGTACGAGTTCAAGCAGCAGGAAGAGGTTATCCGCGCCGAAGCGGCCAAGTTGTTTGCCGAAGTTGGCGACAGCATCGATTTCAAAGTAGGTACGATGATTGAAATTCCGCGTGCGGCTCTTACTGCAGACCGTATCGCTTCTTCTGCGGAATTCTTCTCATTCGGTACGAATGACTTGACGCAGATGACTTTCGGCTATTCACGTGATGATATCGCTTCTTTCTTGCCTATCTATCTGGAGAAGAAGATTCTGAAAGTAGACCCGTTCCAAGTGCTCGACCAGAATGGAGTAGGACAGTTGGTACGTATGGCTACCGAAAAAGGCCGTGCCATTCGTCCGGACTTGAAGTGCGGTATTTGCGGTGAGCATGGTGGTGAGCCTTCTTCCGTGAAATTCTGCCACAAGGTAGGTTTGAACTATGTCAGCTGTTCTCCGTTCCGCGTGCCTATCGCAAGACTTGCAGCGGCGCAGGCTGCAATAGAAGAAGCATAAATAGTATAAGATAATCATTGATTTAGGCTGTAATGGACTGTTTTTCAGACATTACAGCCTAAGTTATTTTTAGGCGGTTCGTGCATTTGTCCACAAAAAATGAGCCAAATAAAGGGTACTTGCTTACAAATAGCTTACAAAACTGAGAGGGTACGCTTACAAAGAACTTACAAAAGTAAAACAACTGTAAATCAATAAGGTATGGCAACATTTAAGACTATTGTAAGGTATAAGCGAGCTGACGGCTTTTACCAAGTGTACATTCGAATACTTCATCGTTCAAAATCAGGGTATATTAAGACTGATAAATTCGTTACTGACAAACAGTTATCCAAATCTGGAGAGATTAAGGATGCTGTCATAAATAAATATTGTGCACAGGAAATACTTCGTTATACAGAACTAGTAAATCGTAAAGATGTGTCAGGATACTCTGTAACAGAATTAATAGAATACTTAATGAACTCTGATATGGAAGTATGCTTTAGCGACTATGCAACAAAATTCATTAACCGTATGGCCTCTGAAGGACATGAACGTAATGCTAAGAATTATCGCCTGGCTGTAAACCACCTCGAAAGATATTTGGGAACAACCAGAGTTATGTTTACTCACTTGTCATCTTCTGTTTTGACAAGATGGATTAATAGCCTTTCGTTGACGAACAGGGCGAAAGAAATGTACCCAACCTGTTTAAGACAGATATTCAAAAGGGCACTTGTAGAGCTGAACGATGAAGAGCGTGGTATCGTGCGAATCAAATACAATCCTTGGTTAAAAGTATCCATTCCAAAATCTGACAGTACGGTTCAAAGAGCTATCAGTGCAGAGGCATGCCGGGAGTTTTTCAATCGTCCCCTACCGGAAACCAAAATGATTTCCTCTCTTCCGGAACTGGGCAGAGACGTGGCACTCCTATCCTTGTGCCTGGGCGGAATAAACACCGTAGATATTTTTGAGCTTAAAAAAGAAAATTATAAGGATGGTATTATTGGATATAAAAGAGCTAAAACAAAGCACAGCCGGAAAGATGAAGCCTATATTGAAATGCGTGTGGAACCGTTCATTCAGGCCACATTTGACAAGTATCTTTCAGACGATAATGACGAATATCTTTTCAAGTTCCATAAGCGTTACAGCAACCCGGACAGTTTCAATGCTAATGTAAACATTGGAATCAGAAAGATATGTGTGTAGCTAACACTTGAAAAGGTACCCGGGTAGCATTTGAAACGTGTACCACCCGATAGGTTTTGCAAAGTTAATTAAATTTGTTTATTTATCATATCTTGTGTTTCTTTCATTCTGTACGATTTTCCCGTCATGTTCAGTAGAATCGCCTTGTGCGTTAGCCTGTCTACCATTGCTGTAACTAGTACTTTGTCTGCAATAATCTCGTCCCATCTGTTGAATGCGAGATTTGTTGTAATGACGGTTGTTTTCTTGTCAGTTCTGAGTGACAGATGGTTGAACAACATCTCCGCTCCCGCCTTGTCACAAGAAACGTATCCGAACTCGTCGCAGATGACCATGTCGTATCGTTCGAACTTGTTCTCGAGTGCCCTTAGTGTCATTGCGTTCCGGCATTCCCTTATCTGCGTAAGCAGTCTGGGCACGGAAGTGAACAGTACGGAGTATCCCGCGTTACAGGCCGCAATCCCCAAGGCTGTAGCCAGATGGGTCTTTCCGGTACCGGGATTCCCGTATAGTATAAGGTTGCGCCCTTCCTTGATGAAATCAAGTGTCTCAAGGTTTGGCAAGGCCTTCCGTGCTTCTGGCGGAAGCGCGTCCGTATCTATTTCGTTGAGGTATCGCAACTGTGGGAACGCGGCATTTTTGATGCGATGCCGACGCTGGTTCTCCGAGCGGTTTTCTTTTTCCTGACGCAGGAGTTCGGCCGTGAACATCCACAGGTTCCATCGTTCATCAAGTCCTTGCTGTATAAGCAGGTCGATGTCGCGTCGTACCAGAGGGAGTTTGAGGTCGAAGGCATACGCACGTATCCGTTCGCGTATGGAGTCTTGATTTTCGTTTTGTTCCATTGCTATGCAATTTTTATGTTGTTAGACGGTAACTTTGTTTACAGGTTGTTGTGTGGCGCCACATCCGATCATCGCCGAAAGTGTGTCCAATGTCTGTGAGGCCGATTCTTCAATGGCGGTCTGTTGTGGATCGGACGGGGTCAGGGTGGCCGCGTCTTGACGGACGTTTGCGGCTCCATTGCCGTCACTGGCCAGCATCTCGGCGCTCAATTGTTCGGAAGACAGGCGTTTGAGTCCCCGGGAGGACAGACGGTCTGCCGCAGCCAGTATGTCGGCATAAGTGCGCCGGTTGTCACGGGTAAACACGAGCAGTTCGACAAACGATCTGGGAGAATCCGCAAAATGTTTGCGAAACAGTGCCGCCACGTCCGGGTGTACCTGTCGCATGGCCGTGGATCGTCCCAACGCCGCAGGCTTGCGAAGGAACGTGCCCAGATAGTGCATCAGGTCGATACACCAGTCACCGGGACGCCGGGAGCGTACATGCGTGGCTACCTTGTCGCGACCGTCAAGCACGACAATACGCTCGGAATACATCTTTATGGGTACCTCCCGACCGACAAGCCGGTCAGGCACAGAGTAATGCACACCATCGACGGTAATGGTGGAATACTTCCCGACACGGGCATGCCGCTGCTCAAAGCAGCCCATGTCACCGTGGTCAAGCGGTCGCAAAGCCGCAATATCGGCCTGTACGCGCTCCTTCTTCTCTTGCGCAGACATGTTGGAAGCCTCCCCGTTGAGCCTGTCACAGACCTTGTCAAGATGACACTGCGCCTGCTCCAGCGAACCGAAACGGACATCATAGGCGAAAGCCCGCCGGCGGATATGTTCCACCGAACGCTCCACCTTACCTTTCTCCCATCCCGAACGCGGATTACAGAAATGAGGGGTGAAACAACAGTGGAGTTCCATGCGGCGCAGGGCATCGGTATGTTCGCGCTCCTGTCCAAGGAACTTCTTGACGGCCACCCGCATGTTATCGTAGGCCATTACTTGCGGCGTGCCCCCCAAAGCACGGAAGCAGTTGCGGTGTGCTTCCATCAGGGCCAACGTGTCCTCGCGGGAGAACAGGTATGCCCGCCGCAGGTTGCTATGGTTCATCGTGAACACGGCCATGTGCAGCTTCGTCTTGACACCGGCAATCCAAAGTGTCAGCACGCCCCAGTCAAACTCGCACCGGAACCCCGGTTCATACTCCTGGCGGATGAACGCCGCCGGGGACTTGGCTGGAGCGGACACCGCCACTTCCAATGCACGGACATACTGGCATACCGTCGAATAGGCAATCTCTATGCCTTGATCGCGCAACCGGCGCCACATGTCAATCTTGCGCATCTGCTGCTTGCGCAATCCGGCCGCGGCATTAGACCGGTTGCGGGCCATGAAGCCGTCTATCGCCTCCATCACCTGCTGGTTCATCACTCTGCGGACACGTTTGCTGCTGTCATAGCGCACCGGCTGCTGCAGGTACGTGTCCATTGCTTCCGCATCGGGGTTGTCACCGACCGCTTGTTCGAAAGCCCGGAGATACTTGCGTACAGTCTTGCGGCTCATGCCGTTACGACGGGCGATCTCACGGATGCTCAATCCGTCACGCCTATAGGCGAGAATTATGGAATCTCTTTCTTCCATGTGGTACATATTATGAACGCCATTGGTTTTTATGAATATACCAATTTTGTTCGGTTAAACATACCCATGGGTGGGGCACTTTTTAAATGTTGTTCCGGGTCCCTTTTCAAGTGTTAGCTACACGTCACTTGGCGTTTCTTCAGTCCGCAGTACCTTTGCACATAAGAAACGGCTCCGGCTATGACGCACCAATGATTTCCTGATATTCAGTATTCAAAGATTTCTGAAGAGTATAGTATCCGTTTTCAGACAAACCACCGGTAACCAGTTGCCAATGTCAGAGCCTTTGAAGTGAAGAGTAGCGCAACCTTAAAGGCTCTGTCTTTGGCAACTGCCCTGATTTATCTGCATGATGGGATGAACCTATCGGCTGAAACTTGCCTGGTATTGTAGATACGAATCAAGTCAGCCGGTAAGTTTCCGTAGTATAAGGCAAGTTGTTCCGGCATCGCATGAAACACGAACAGTCGGAACAACTTGACTGTATTTTAAGACGAGTATTCAGAGATATAGGACGTTCCGGCATTGCAAGCTTTAGCCTGCATCATCGGAACGGCCTGCTTGTTTTCGTTTTCAGACATGTTATCGATAATCAGTTGTCAATGTCAGAGCCTTTGAAGTGAAGAGTAGCGCAACCTTAATGGCTCTGTCTTTGGCAACTGTCCTGATTTATCTGTATGGTTGTATAAACCTGTCGGGTGAAACTTGCCTGGTATCACAGATACGAAGCAAGTCATCCGGTAGTTTTCACATTGAATAAATAAAGTACTTTGGTAATATTAAATTCAAGCAGAAGTTAGAAGATTTATAGTATTAAATTTTTTATTATTGGCAGAATTATATAAGTTTGCGTGTTAGTTTAATAAATAAAAGATATATGAGCAACCTTAATAGAATTAAAGTAGTTCTGGTAGAACAAAAAAAAACAGGTAAATGGTTGGCAGATCAGTTAGGAAAGTCTACGTGCACAGTAAGTAAGTGGTGTCAGAATACTACTCAACCAGATTTACTGACGTTGGAACAAATTGCACAACTTTTAGAGGTTGATATTAGAGACCTGCTTGTTGGTACAAAACTAACAACCACATCAAAATATTGATATGTTATGGCAAATACGTTCATTATAACTTGTTATGGCAAGACAAATACATATCCTGAAAGTCTGCAAAAAATGGCCAAAGAGTTCAAAATGGATATGTTTTGCTGTGATGGTAGTTAAGCTAGAGATATAGTATATTTATCAAGATTTGACAGTTGGCGAGAAGGTGTGTATGGATACAGATCACTCGTTGACTCATGAACTTGAAACTATGCTTGCAAAAATGTTTGCTACTACGCAATATTAATGAACTATACAATGTATAAGTTGGCGTTTATGCCATAATTTTTTTAGTATGTAAAATAAAGAAATAAATGAATCAAAATAAGAATTATAAGTTTATAGATTTATTTGCTGGAGCTGGTGGTTTATCTGAAGGTTTTATTAGAGCTGGCTTTGAACCGATAGCTCATATAGAAATGGATCATTATGCATGTGATACCTTAAAAACACGTGCTGCGTACCATTACTTAAAAGCAAATAATAAACTATCAATATATGAACAATATTTAAGGACAAAGAAAGAAAAAACTGATGGTGCTTGGTTGTGGAATCAAGTGCCAAAAGAAGTTATTGACACAGTTATTCAAGAAGCAATAGGTAAAGAAAACATTGATGGGATTTTTAAAAAAGTTGATAGACTGTGCAAAGGTCAAAAGGTCGATATTATAATTGGAGGTCCCCCTTGTCAAGCATATTCGATTGCCGGACGAGCTAGACTAGGGAAAAAAATTGAAGATGATCCACGAAATGATTTATATAAATTTTATGTGGAATTTCTGAAGCGATACAGTCCGGAAATGTTTGTTTTTGAAAATGTTCTTGGAATTAAGACAGCCAAAAAAGGTGAACCGTTCAGAGACTTACAGAGACTGGTCAATGACCTCGGATATAAAATGGAACCGGTTGAACAAATTGCGTCTGAGCATGGTGTCTTACAAAAAAGACATAGGATTATCATTGTTGGTTGGAAAATAAATCGTTCAGGAAGCGATATTCCTACAACTTATAACTATCCAACCCTTGAAAAAGAAGATATGCCATATTCTATAATGAAGGATTTGTTTTGTGATCTTCCTGAAAGAAAAGCTGGAGAAGGTGAATTATGTGGTATTGTTGAATATACAAAACCCTTGGAGGAAATGGAGTATCTTAGGAAAACAGCAATAAGAGGTGTTCTTAATTTTACGACTCAACATATTGCAAGACCAACAAATGATAATGATAGGGAAATATATAGACAAGCTGTATTGATGTGGAAAACAGGTAAAAGGCTTAATTATGCAAAACTCGATCCAGCCTTACAAAAACATAAAAATAAAGAATCTTTTTGTAATCGTTTTTGTGTCGTTGATCCCAATGGAGTTTGTCATACCGTTGTGGCTCACATTGCGATGGATGGACATTACTATATATATCCCAACGAAACTCCTACTTTAGAGAATGTTCGTTCAATAACAATAAGAGAAGCAGCTAGAATACAATCGTTTCCTGATGATTTCTTCTTTGAGGGAAGCCGAAGTGCAGCTTTTAAGCAAATAGGAAATGCTGTACCTGTTGTATTAGCAGAAAAAATTGGCCTGAAAATAAAAAAGTTATTGAAAAATGAGGATAGATTACGATAGTCTTAGAACTGCGAATGCAATACCATGTGCCGCTTCAATGATTGAAACATTTAGAGCAATAGGGTACAATATCGAAACTGCAGTAGCAGATATTATAGATAATTCAATATCTGCAAATGCGAAAAATGTGTGGGTCACAAGACATTGGCATGGAGATAAATCTTTCATAACAATTAAAGATGATGGATGCGGCATGAATAGTCAAGAAATAATTGATGCAATGCGTCCTGGAAGCCATAGCCCATTAGAAGAACGCTCTAAAACAGATCTTGGCAGATTTGGATTAGGTCTGAAAACAGCATCATTTTCACAATGTAGAAAATTAACTGTCCTTAGTAAAAAATCCGGATACCATAGTGCATACTGGACTTGGGACTTGGATTATGTAGCACAAACCAATGAATGGACTCTTTTACAATGGATTCCTGAATATTTGGACGAATCTGTAGATGATATTGAACATGGAACTCTTGTAATATGGTCAGATTTAGATAAAGTCGTTAGAAAAGGAACTTCCGAAAATGATATAAATGCAAAGGAAAAGTTTTCCAATTCTTTAGACCGTGTCCGTCAACATATAGCAATGACCTTTCACAGATTTCTTGAAGAAAAATCTTTAAAGATATTTTGGTGTGGTCATGAAATAAATCCTTGGAATCCCTTTTGTATAAGTGAATCTAAAACTCAGTCAAGACCTACAGAAGGAATTGTTGGAGGTATTAAATTGAAGGGATATGTATTGCCACATAAAAGTGCCTTTTCTTCAGAGAAGGCTTATAATGTGGCAGAAGGCATTAACGGCTGGCCAGCTCAACAAGGATTTTATGTATATAGAGGGAAACGTTTATTGTTAGCTGGGGATTGGCTTGGACTATTCAGAAAAGAAGAGCATTATAAATTAGTCCGCATTCAGGTAGATATTCCTAATACATTAGATAGTGAATGGCAGATTGATATTAAAAAATCAAAGGCGTATCCTCCTATACAATGCCAGAATCAACTTGAAGCATATGCAAAGGATGTGAGGAAAATAGGATGTGAGGTTTATCGTCATAGAGGAAAGATACTGAAACAACGTGCAGGTCAAAGTTTTCAGCCGCTGTGGAATGAGAAAAGGAAAGACAATAAATGGTCTTTTGTTATAAATCGAGATAATGCTATGATTCAGCAATTAAAAGATATGGCTCACACAGATTCCGATAAAGCCTTTAATTATTTATTACGTCTTATAGAGGAAACTATACCTGTTAAGACAATTTATATCAACGAAGCAAAAGGTGAAGAATCTCATAAAGAACCATTTGAAGGTTCAGATACTTCTGTAGTAAAAGATATGATTACAAGAATGTATCAGAATCTAATGGCTTCCAATATGACTTCAGAACAAGCTAAAGCATATATAATGACTATTGAGCCATTAAATTCATTTGAAGAACTCATTGAACAATTGTGATATGGAAGAATTATATAATAAAGCCTTAAATATTTGCCGTTTATTCATTGGTGCAATACCTGTTGTAACTGATGAACAGATTAATACCGCTATAGAGCAAGTCTCTTTTATGCCAGATTTTAAAATGTTGGATAAACACATATTAAAAAAGAAACTACTTGCCCATTATGGTGTAAGAATTCAAGATTTTCAAATATTGGAAGGAAACGACAGACGTTTACCTTGGCTTAAAGAATTTAAAGCAAATAAAATATCTAATTGGAACTTTTGGACAAGATACAAGTTATATCTTTCAGAGCAGAAAGGATATGCTCCGGCAGTTATAAATCAATTAGATGAAATCACTGATAGAATATTAGATAACTTGTTTAATCCTCAACAAGTTAATATCTCAATAGATAAAAAAGGGCTTGTTGTAGGGCAAGTGCAGTCAGGGAAGACAGCAAATTATACAGGTTTGATTTGTAAAGCTGCTGATGCAGGTTTTAATTTTATCATCGTATTAGCAGGTATTCATAATAATCTAAGAAGTCAGACACAAAGTCGAATTGATGAAGGATTTTTAGGTTTTGATACACAATACGAGCGAGCATACTCAATAAACTCAACAACTAAAATAGGTGTTGGTCTTATTCCTGGATTTGATTCAGCAATTGCAAATTCATATACGACAAGTATTGATAAAGGAGACTTTAATAGTAGGGCTGCAAATACGGCTGGATTTAATTTTAATGCACCACAGCCTATTATCTTGGTTGTGAAAAAAAATGCATCTGTACTTAAACGTCTTTATAAATGGTTTTGTGCACAAACTTCTGGTAAGAAACAAATATCAAATAAATCTCTTTTGTTAATTGATGATGAAGCTGATAATGCGTCCATTAATACAAAAAAAGATAAGGATACAGATCCAACTGCCATAAATGATAATATTCGTAAGATTATAAAACTGTTCAATCGCTCTGCATATGTAGGATATACAGCAACTCCATTTGCGAATATATTTATAGCACAGGACGAAACAGACTTATTTCCAAGGGACTTTATAATAAATTTGCCAGCTCCAGATAATTATATTGGGCCAAATAAGGTTTTTGGCACGTCTTCTGAAACTTCTGAAGAAGAGGATGATGTATTGCCTATTGTCATTCCTATTGATGATTATAAGGCTTTTATACCTGATGGACATAAAAAGGATGATAAAAAACCAACAAAAAGTGATATTCCTGAGTCTTTGAAGCTTGCTATTAAATGTTTTATTTTAACATGCGCAATTAGAAGAGCCAGAGGACAGGAGAACAAGCATAATTCCATGCTAATACATGTGTCAAGATATCAGGTTTGGCAAAATGAAATTCGGGATATTGTGAACGAACAGTTCAGGTACTATAAACAAGAAATAGAAGCTAATGATCCCGCTGTTTTAGCCGAGTTTCGGGCTTTATTAGAAGGAAATGTAAGCGGGTGTCCATCGTATAAACAGATAACAGAAAAAATTAAGGGGTCTCCTTCTCTTTCAAAGATTGATCAGGACTTAACAGTTCATAAATGGGATGAAATAAAGCCATTATTATACCAAGCAGTTCAAAAAATTGAAGTAAAATCTATTAATGGTTCCTCTGGTGATGTTGTTGACTACCAATTAAATTCTAAAACCGGTATTTCAGTTATTGCAATTGGTGGAGATAAGTTATCTCGAGGCTTAACGTTAGAAGGTTTATCGGTAAGTTATTTTCTAAGAGCTTCGAAGATGTATGATACTCTTATGCAGATGGGAAGATGGTTTGGTTATCGTCCTGGCTATGTTGATTTGTGCCGTTTGTTTACTAGTAGCGAACTTAATGAATGGTATAGGCATATTGCTGTAGCTTCATCTGAGCTACTTGATGAATTTGATTATTTAGCGGAATCAAGAAGTACTCCAGAAACTTATGGTTTAAGAGTTCGTACTCATCCAGGTTGTCTTCAAATTACTGCTCTAAATAAAATGCGTAATTCACATGAAATTCAGGTATCATGGGCTGAAAGACTTATTGAAACATATCAGTTACCACTGAATGAGGATTTAAAGAATAAGAATCTTGTTGAAACAGATAATTTTCTCAGTAAGTTAGGTAAGCCTTTAACAAAAAACGAGAATTATCTGTGGACTAATGTTTCTCCGGTTGATGTCTGTGAGTATTTCAGTAATTTCAGTGTAGCTGAGGGACTCAGAAAAGTCAACATGGAGTTAATTTGTGAATATATTCAAGAATTAGTATCTAAAGGAGAACTCACAAAGTGGAGTGTTGTATTAATGAATAAGACAACACGGTCGAATGCTAGAGAAACTATAAAGAAGCATACTTTTTGTGGCTCTTATTCTGTATCATGTTTTAATCGTAGCCGTGCTGTAGATTCCAGCAATTATAAAACATACTTTATAAGAAAGAATCATATTGTCGGAAATCCTAGCGATGAATTAATAGATCTTGATGATGATTTATTAAATGAAGCTTTAAAAGAAACAATCGAACTTAATAAAAAGAAAGGGATTGAATGGAAACACACATATCCACAGCCAATAGATGTTAGGTCGAAGTTTAGACCGATAAATCAACCGTTACTAATTATTTACCCACTTAATCCTGAATATGCAAATGTTAAGGATGAAAATGGTAATATTGTGCCAGGTACAACTGTCTTTACAGCAGAAGATGATCCTTTTGTCGGATTTGCCATTTCATTCCCTCACACCAATACAAATTGTGCAGTTTCATACAAGGTAAATATGGTGGCAGAGTATGCTGACATTGAAGATAATTTTGATAATGAAAACGACAACACATATGGCGACTAATATACCAATACAAGTAATATGGAATAGCCTGAAGTCAGATAAGACTTATGGTTTGGTCAAGCAATTGTATAACAGCAATTTAAGTGCAAATATATATGCAATATATAAGTATCCTGAAAATCTTCATGGTATAAGTGTGTCATTTAATCGTAATATAAAATTAGATATATCTTCATTTTCAGGACTAAAGGAGTTGGATATTTCAATAATAAATGATGCCTCATTACCACAGAATCAGATGTTATGCATACAGTTAATAGATTCAGGTAATTTGTTTGTTTTTGCTACCTTGTGCGAAGATCTGATCTCATCTATTGGTAATATATCTGACGAAAAAATCTTAGTTAGGTCAATTCTTTGTCAATTAGAAAAATGGCGAAATCTTTTTGAATGTTCAAGAAAGAAAGAATTGTCAGAGAGTGAACAATTAGGACTTTTTGGAGAATTGACATTCTTGCAATATATGTTACAGGTATTACCCACAAGACAGTTAGATGTATTGCATACATGGATGGGAGTTGAGAAATCAAATAAAGATTTTCAGGGAAATGAGTGGGCAGTAGAAGTAAAGTCATCCATAGGCAGGAAAAATAAGGTGACGATAAATGGGGAAACTCAGTTGGATAGTAATATTTTTAAACATCTGATATTGTGCCATTATTCTATTGAGAGAAATAATGCCAATGGCTTAACATTACCTCAATTAATTGATGCAATTGAGAACTTGCTAAAATATGATCAAATGATTCTTAACTATTTTCGGGCAAGATTAATGTTGGCCGGGTATATGCCAGAAGACAGAACTAAATACGAATTAAGACACTATAATATAAAGAAAAGGGATTTGTATAGTGTGACATCAGATTTCCCAAGAATTGTTCAAGATGATTTAAGAAAAGGAGTACATGATGTAACATATACAATAATGCTTGATGTGTGTGGGTCTTTTTTAATATCTGAAAATAAATTATTACAAATAATAAAGCAACTATGAATTTGTTAGATAAATTTTATTCATCATTTATGCAGGAGATTGTTTCCAGACAGCTTGCAAATGAAGATGGAGAAACTCAGGAACAGGCATTTACACGTTATGTCTTAGACCTATTATCAGAAGCTGGGGAGACAGAGAATGCAGCTGTAGCCTTTGATGAGAAAGCTTTGGGAACCTCGAAGCAACACAAAATCAATGGTTTTGCAATATCTGACAATTATGAAACCATTGATTTGTTCATATCTCTCTATGAAGTCGAAGAGCAAGTATATACAGTTCAGAAAAGTGAAGTTACAAGAGCCGCAACTCGTATTACAAATTTTTTTAGAAAAGCTGTTTATGATGATTATGTTAATGAAGTAGCTGAATCTTCTGAAATATTTGAGTTTGCACATACACTAGCTAATTATGGAGAATTAAAAGACAACTTAATTCGTGTAAATGTAAGTATATTAACTAATGGTGAATATAAAGGAGATATACCGGATAATGCGGAAATATGTGGATATAAAATCTTTTATAGAGTTGTTGATATTAAATACATTTACCAGATTTCTGAAGAATCTCATGTTCCAATTGAAATTGATTTTAAGGAAGAAGGTTTTCTTGTTCCTTGTTTGCCGGCATCATCTGATAATGAAGATTATCAGTCTTTTATCGCCATTATTCCTGGTATTTGTTTAGCTAATTTATATGAGCGCTATGGTGCTAGATTGCTAGAACAGAATGTGCGTTCATTCTTACAATTTTCAGGAAAAATAAATAAAGGTATAAGAGATACTATAAAAAAAGAGCCACATATGTTTCTGGCATTCAACAATGGTCTGGCTGCTACTGCTGACCATATTGAATTGGATGAAGATAATAGATATATAACAAAAATCTCTAATCTTCAGATTGTTAATGGTGGACAGACAACAGCGTCTATTTATCATACATTCAAGAAAGATAAAGCAGATATATCTAAAATTTTTGTTCAGGCAAAAGTTTCTGTTATTAAACGGATTGAAGAGTATAGTAATATAGTATCTCGCATATCTCGGTATGCCAATACTCAGAATAAGGTAAATGATGCTGACTTTACTGCGAATAATCCGTATTTAGTTGCACTTGAGAAACTGTCCCGTTGTGTTTTGACTCCGAGAACCGAGAACTCGGTCAATCAAACATATTGGTTTTTTGAGCGTGCAAGAGGTCAGTATAAGAATCTTCGTATGAAAGAAGGATTTACAAAAGTACGTCAAAAAGCTTTTGATCTTAAATATCCTAAAAATCAAATGTTTACGAAAGTTGAATTAGCTAAATATATTAATGCCTATGCTGAAGTGTATGAAGGTAAAAAGCTTGTTATTGGACCACATATTGTTGTAAAAGGTAATGAGAAAAACTTCGCAAAGTTTATAAATAATAATTTACCAAGTGCACTTAGTAAAATTAATAATATATACTACGAGGATACTATTGCTAAAGCTATATTGTTTAGAGCTATGGATAAACTTTATGGTACAAAGAAATCTGAAACAAATATAGGCGAGTTAAAACAGGTTGTAGTACCATATACAATATCATTGCTTACTATTCTGACAAATAATCGTTTAAATCTTTATAAGATTTGGAAAGAGCAGTCAATTTCAGAGCAACTATCTTCTTTTTTATATGATTTAATGAAACAAGTAAATAATTTCATATTAAAGGAATCGCCTGTTTCTCATTATATAGAATGGTCTAAGAAAGAAGAATGTTGGGAAAAGATTAAGCAGCATACTTGGGCCTATAATATATTAGACATAGAAAAAGATTTAGTTGATGATTCTCAACCGATAATTCGTAAAGAAATTTTTTTCGGAGACAAACAAGATAATACTGTAGAACATGATATGGAGATAATTACATCCATACCTCATCAGTTATGGTCTAAAATTTCAGAATGGGGGCGGGATACAGATAGTTTATCCATTAACTATCAATCTACAGCGATGGATATTGCACATAAACTTAAATTTAATCGTAAGTTTAGTGATAATGATCGGCAAAGAGCAATGGCTATTTATGATATAGTATGTGAAAAAAATATTGAATTATTATTAGAAGCAGACGAACTGGCAAGTGTTGAAGCTCCACAGAAAACGTCAACAACTGAAGAAAGTCAAATACTTGAGCTCATAACTATTGAATTAGTTCAAAAGATGGTAGATTGGGATAGACGTAAACGGGTATTAAAGGATTGGCAATGGAAGGTTATGGATGATGTTGTCAAAGGAAAAAGGCAGCTTGATGACCGGATGAAATATGGCTTTTATTCCAATTTAAAGCGATTGCGTAGTAAAGGGTTTCCTGAATAAAAGTTTTTGTTGACATGGTAATATGACATAATAATATTAATAGTACTTAGTACCTTGGATTAAAGATGAACAAGTTGTTGATACATCAATATTTATCGAGATTGCTAGTATTATGGATGTCTACAGTAGTTAGTGTGATTTTAATAGAAGTATGTCTAAAAGATTAATGATAAGTAGATGTCAGATAGATTAACAAAAGAGCAAAGACATAAGAATATGTCAGCAATACGTGGAAAGAATACTATGCCAGAGTTATTGGTTCGTAAGTACTTATTTAGCCGGGGCTTTCGCTATCGGCTAAATCATCCTTGTTTACCGGGACACCCTGATTTGGTGCTGCGAAAATACCGAACTGTAATATTTGTAAATGGTTGCTTTTGGCATGGTCATAACGGATGCAAGTATTTTGTACTGCCAAAAACAAACTCAGAGTTTTGGAGGAACAAAATTCTGAGAAACAAGGAACGTGACATTAAAGAACAAAAAGAGTTGGCTTCTATGGGATGGCACTGTATAACTGTTTGGGAATGTCAACTGAAACCATCACTTCGTGAACAGACTTTAAAATCACTGGAGTATACGCTTAATCATATTTTTTTGAGTGACAGAAGTATAAGACAATGTAAAAACCAATAAAAATGGAAATAACATAGTCCTAATGTAATTGTTGATAAACAATAGTTTTTTATAATTTAAACAAGATTTAATATAACAATTAAAATAGAAAAAGCTTTATTTGTTAATAGGGCTCCTTTTGATAATATTGAAATTAATTTTAAAGAAAAGGGTATAAATGTACTATCTGCAATCAATGGGAAAGGCAAGACAACTATCCTTTCTCATATTATAGATGCATTTTATGAACTTTCTCGTCCATACTATTCAAATGAATACGCAGGCAAAAGCACAAAATATTATAGAGTTTCTAGTCCTTTGGATGTCATAGATAATAAAAAGGTATCTATAGTTTTTCTACAATTTAAGAATGATGATAATATTTTGAATTATGTGGATATCAGAAATGAATTAAAATTAGAGGATTACGATAAATATTTAATAGGATGTAATATTCCCTATAAAGATATAGAGGCAGAATTAAAAGAAACCAGAAATGTAAAAAGATGGACCAAAACATTAGATAGAGAGTGTGTACAGCATGTTTTTGAAAATAATATCATTAGTTATTTCCCAGCTTATCGATATGAGATTCCAGGTTATCTAAATGACCCATATCAAGATCAATTATCTTTTAAAACTCATTTAGAGTATAGCGGTTATTTACCAAATAAGTTAGAAGTGGTGTCAGATATTCCAAATCTAGCAAATTGGTTGATGGATTTAGTTCTTGATTGCCAAATATATGATGAAGATGAATGGAAACAATTAAAAAATAGTTTTAATGTTCTGTTGAATCAAACTTTAGCAAGCAAAATTGATGGTAAATGTAGATTGGGAATAGGTCCACGTAATAATGCAGGATTTAGGATTTCTATAGTTAAAGATGAACCAGATGGTAAAGTCAAAACGATATATCCATCGATATTTAATTTATCATCAGGAGAAAATGCTATGTTATGTATATTTGGTGAATTGTTGAGATAAGCAGATAGAATTAATAAACTATTGGATGTTACAGGAATAGTTCTAATAGACGAAATTGATAAACATTTGCATATTAAGTTACAGAAGGAAATTTTGCCCCAGTTATTAAAGTTGTTCCCTAATATTCAGTTTATTATTAGTTCTCATTCACCATTTCTTAATATGGGCCTTGCTGATTATGTAATGGAAAGGGCGCAAATAATAGATTTAGATAATAATGGAATAATTTGTGAACCAACTAATAATGATTTATATAATGAAGTGTATGAAATGATGATAAATGAGAATGAACGTTTTGCTTTTAAATGTAATGATTTGGAAAATAAAATTAATAATATAAAGAAACCGATAGTTATTACTGAAGGTAAAACTGACTGGAAGCATCTAAAAGCAGCTTGGAATAAATTAAAATCAGATGAAGAATATAAAGATTTTGATTTTGAGATTATAGAATATGATTTTGATTTTGGAGATTCTAAATTACATTCATTACTCAATCAATATAAACTATTCCCGCATAAATATAAGGTAATAGGTATTTTTGATTGTGATGAACAGAACGGAAAAGCAATACATGTTTCTGGTGGAAAAAGGAAATATGGTTCTAATATTTGGGGGATGAGTATTCCTATACCTGATTTCAGAGCTTATAATGAGTCAGGAATATCTATTGAATTTCTATATAAAAATGAAGACCTTAAAAAGTTAGACGCCAATGGTAGAAGATTGTTTGTTACATCTGAATTTAATGAAAATGGACGCTTAAAAGAAAATAAGACCATTGGTGTTAAGAATAACCACGATGTAAAGAATTATATATTAAGTGAAAAAGAAAAAATTCAAGCTGATGAAGTTATAGATATAGAAGGAAAAAGCTTGGCCTTATCAAAAGAAGATTTTGCTAGAAATATATTAGAATCTGTAGGTGATTTTGCAAATGTAGATATTGAGGCCTTTAAAGCTGTATTTAATAGACTGAAAGAAATATTATTACAAGAAGATTAGTATTAGTATATAAATTGATTATTAATGAGGGTATGTCATAACAGATAAGAAAAAAGAATTATTTTCAATAGTGAACATACATAGGAAACGAAGATAAACATAGGGGGGCGCACTGTTAAACGGATATGCTCCCCAAAAATGAAATTTTAATGTCTGATTATCCATTTTTTTTATCCTTTTAGTGGATGAATTGATATAAAATTGCACTTTTAAGACTGATTTTATGCCTTAATATGTTACCGGAAAGTGGATGGGTATGACCATAATTAATATGCAATTAGTGTTTTACTCATTTATTTTTTATCTTAGTTAAATATTATTTCTGTAATTATTATAAGGACTTAGACTAAGTCTGTATTAATAGAAAGAGATATAATAAAATTTCAACAAATAGTATTAATTGTAAAATGGCAAATAATAGTTTCAAAATAATAGGAATAAAAGCTGTTCTACCACGTATGGACGAGTTTCCCGACAATAATCTCATGCATTACGAGAAAGTGGAAGCTATTCAGAAAATTCTGTATGGTACAAATAAATGGTATTATTTTTATAAGGGAATTAAAATATCCGAGGATAATTCTCAAGTTGTAATGACTAGTGAGGCGAAGAATGATTTCTCACTATATGATACAGAATACTTAAAAATAAGTTTATCTGCTGTAGTCGGTAGAAATGGTGCAGGAAAAAGTAGTATGGTAGAACTATTGGTACGTACAATAAATAACCTTGCTGCTGTAATGCTTGGAGAGGATTATAATTTTTCAGCAGCAGAACATTTGCATTTTATTGACTATGTATTTGCTGATTTGTGTTTCCAGATAGGAAATGTTGTATATATATTAGAGGCGCATGGACGACATGTAACACTGAAATATTACAAGGCTAGTGTTGATCATTATTTTGTATATGAAGTATATAGATTATATAATCTATTGAATCAGAGCGGAATAGAAAAATCTTTAATACCATTAAAAAGACATAGGGAAGGTAGACGAATATTAAAAACTCTATTCTATACAATGGTTTGTAATTATTCTTTGTATGGTTTTAATTATAGGGATTTTCTTTCAGAAGCAACTCCTGCAGCAAGACTTCAAGCCTTACATATAAAGGCTAATGATGAGAATCCTACAGAAGATTCGTTATGGTTAAAGGGAATATTCCATAAAAATGATGGATATCAAACACCGATTGTACTGCATCCTATGCGTAATGATGGAAAGTTAAATGTTGTAAGTGAGAATGTTTTAGCAAAAGAACGTCTGACGGCGCTATTGTTTTTCAAAGACAAAAGTGGTAACTATCCTCTCAGGACTATTAACGGTGACTTACATGTGGTTGCAATTCGTATACAGCCAACTAAGAATAGAAAGTTTGCTGAAGCGAATATGATAGATGTTCTTGGTATTAATACCAAACAGAATATCAGTAAGAACTACGATCGTGTAAAATATTCTATTCTGTCGTTTTGGAATGAAAAATATAAAATCCATGAAAGAGGAAAGAATAAGGCTTTTCAGAAGGAAGCTTATGATTATTTGGTATATAAGACACTAAAGATCGTTAAGAATTACAGAAAATATAGACCAATCTTTAATTTCTTAAGTAAAAGTGATTTTACTTATGATGATAAACTAATTAAAAAGTTTGAACCATTGGCGCACGATTTCTCTCATATCACAAAGAAACTATTGCAGACTATTAATTACCTCACTACCGATATGTATGTAGATGGCGATAATAATTATAATTTGGAATTCTTGGAACATGAAATGGAAGAAAAAGGTATGCGTGTGAAGATTAATGGGAAAGATCAATTGATTAAACAGAATCTTCTACCTCCACCAATTTTTGACCTTGATTTAATACTAACTAAAGGTGAACAAGAAAAAGCAATGATACCATTTAGTAGTATTAGTTCTGGTGAAAGGCAGATTGCATATACCATAAGTAATTTGATGTATCATATGATAAATGTGGATTCCGAATGGAATGATTACTATAAAAAAGATAAAGATCATCTTGAAGTTATAAAATATCGCTACATGAATGTGATATTCGATGAAGTTGAACTCTATTTTCATCCAGAAATGCAGCGTCAATATATTAGCTTTATGTTGAAAACACTTAAAAGCGTAAAATTTTCGAATATACGAGGTATCAATATTATGATGGTAACACATTCTCCTTTTGTTCTTTCTGATATTCCTGAGGAAAATGTATTGTGTCTCGGAGAAGGCGATAATGTTGTGACTAAAACTCTTGGAGGTAATATAATGGAAATGTTGAGTAGCTCGTTTTTTATGAAAAGCTCAATAGGAGAATTTATTAAAGAAGAAATATCTTTAATAGTTGATATGTATAATAAAGCAATTAGAGAAAATATAGATGTTAAGGAGGACTATAAAAATAAACGTAAGAGATTTAAGTATATCTGTCAAAATGTAGGTGATGATTTTCTTAAAAGTATGTTGAACAAAATGGTGTATGAAATTTCCAAAACAGTAAAGAAAAATTGATTATGTTTAGATTTGTTTCTTCAAAGAATCCTGCAGAGCTAGAAAAAACGTATTTGGCTAAGTATAATGTTGGAATGTTACAAAATAAACTAGAAATACTTATGGTGAAATATCCTGATATAAAATCAATTTTGCCTGATGATATAACTGCCGAGAAACTATTGATTGGTAATTTTAAGTATTTGGTTAAGGTATACCTTGCTTTCACTCATTATCTAAATGGAAAAACCAAAGAAGAAAAAACAGCAATATGTACAAAATTTGTAGAAGGAGGATTTAATTATAAAAGTCACAGTGAAAAAATTGCTACATTCTTAACGGATAAAAATAATGGTTTTGATATTTATAATTGTGTATACTGTGATCTTGTAAATGTGAGGGTATTTATCAAATCTAACGGAAACCCAGTTCGAAGGTTTGAGACAGAGCATGTTTTAGATAAAGGAATTTGCCCACTTGTGGCTTTATCGTTGTATAACTTTGTTCCATCTTGTACAACATGTAATAGTGCAGCCATTAAAGGGACAAAAACAATTGGAGATACTGAAGATGAAATTGTAAAACTAAGTCCAACAGTTGATGGATACGATTTTAATGGAAAGGTAAAGTTTGAAGTAAAAATAGTTACACCTGGTGCTGAGAACTTTAATGCTATGTCTCATGTAGATGATTTTGAAATCGATTTTAATATTAAAGAAAACATTTATCAAAAAACAATTGATTTATTTGAATTGAAACAGCGCTATAATAATGAGTTTGAGAAAAAAGAACTTCTAAAGTGGAGGGATAAACGCTATAATTATCCAGATAATATAATTCAGCAGTTAGCAGATTTGAGAAAAGTCGAATTTAAAGTTGTATTTGAAGAAATGTTTGAATTGGATTCAAGAAGAAATAGTCCTATGGAGAAAGCTCGTAGAGAAATTATGATGTTATGATAGTTTAGGGGGAACGTAAATAGAACTGTATCAAACCTTTATTTTGAATTTTGAGTAGCTCAATGTTGTTCTATATATATTTGATTTCCAGATATTTACCCGAAAGTAAAATTGAAAATAATTAGGTTTGTTAGGATTGACACAGTTTGATTTTCGGTCTCTTTTTAGGTGATATTTTAGGCTTCAAAAAGTTACCATATTATAAAATAATTAGATATGCATGTAGTATCATAAAATGTTCCCTCTGGAAAATTATTCTTTTACCATATTCTTCAGAGGGAATTTCATACTTATAAAGTATGATTTTAAAGATTATGTATTGTTATTATAGGCCTGAACTTATGCGCTTGATTTTTTGGCGTTTCCTGAATAGCACCTGACTGCATGGAATAAAGCCAGGCTTTGTTCTCCTTTTGCCCTTCCACTTCAGTAGAGGACCATAACCAGCATTCGCCAGGATTCAGATTAATTGGAGTTCCACCGACTTCAGTTATACATTTATTAATCTGATACCGGACAGCGAACAGATAAGAGAGTTGCCGGACAGAAGGAATATAGGCTGATTGTCCATAACTCCACAGATCAAAGTGTTATCCAGCGAAAAGAAAGAATCTGAGAACCTGAGGGAAACAATCAAGCTTCTTAAGGAGCAGATAGAAAGTCTGAACTCACAGATTTTACGTCTTGATTCAAACCTGAAGGATAAGGATATAATTATTGAACTATTAAAAGAAAGGAGAAAAGAATAAGACATTAATATTTTCATCTGTAGTACCCATACAGATAATTCAATGATTGTAATCATCTTGCAGCCAACCTCTTAATTTTTAAGTATTCCCTATTAAGAAAGAGTTTCCAATACTTACAAACTACTTACAAGACAAAGGGAAGATACTGATATTCAGATATGAATTAAAGAGGCGCAAGCAGCCATAGAAGATTAAGAAATGACAAGAACGCCGTAAGGCGAACTGGATAGGGCAATCAGGCTGTAACTCTCATTTGCATGGGATTACGGCCTGATTTATTTGTAAAGCACGGGTGGCCTGTTCCTGTACGTTGCAAATAAGCAATAAAAAACGCATCTGTGGCTTTTTACAGCTTACAGATGCGTTGCAACAGGGTTTTATAAGGGGTTGCTTATTTCATTCGTTTTCCTACTGTATCCCAGTCCACGATGCTCCAAAGAGCGTTGACATGGTCGGCACGTTTATTCTGATAATCCAGGTAGTAAGCATGTTCCCAAACGTCGAAGCCCAGCAGCGGGGTCAGTCCCGAACGTACGGGATTGCTTCCGTTGGCTTCTTTGGTGATATGCAGTTTACCGTTCTTGTCTACCGACAGCCATGCCCAGCCCGAGCCGAATAATCCGACTGCCGCTGCATTAAACTCTTTCTTGAAGTTCTCGAAACTACCGAAATCACGTTTGATAGCTTCCGCCAGCTTCCCGGTGGGTTCGCTTTGAGACGGTTTCGGAGAGAATTGCAGGAAGTATAATGTGTGGTTCAGCACTTGTCCGGCATTATTAAAAATAGCGCCGTCGGGTGCGGTAGCTACGATAGTAACCAAATCTTTGTTTTCATACTCCGTACCCGGAACAAGATTGTTCAGATTGTTCACGTACGTTTGCAGGTGTTTACCGTAATGGTAATCTATTGTTTGCTGACTGATTACAGGTTCCAGCGCGTTGTTTGCGTAAGGAAGTTTTGGCATTTCATGTGTCATAATCATTATCATTAAAGACATTAATAACGTATTCATAAGTTCAATTATTTAGTTTTGAAACTTTACTATACTAACGTGATAACCTATGGAATTGTTCGCTGGTGTCCGAACCTTTTTTTATCTTTGTGCCCGAACTTTACCCGTTAGATGATTAGGAATATGTCCGATTATATACAAGAATTGAATGAGGGACAGCGTGCCGCGGTGCTCTACAATGACGGCCCGTCACTGGTGATAGCTGGTGCGGGTTCGGGAAAAACCCGTGTACTGACCTACAAAATAGCTTATCTGTTGGAGAACGGTTATCAGCCCTGGAACATTCTTGCGCTTACCTTTACCAATAAGGCAGCCCGTGAGATGAAAGAGCGCATTGCCCGGCAAGTAGGTATAGAACGTGCGCGCCATCTTTGGATGGGGACATTCCATTCCATATTTTTGCGCATTCTGCATGCGGAAGCCGCACAGATAGGATTTACCTCGAAGTTCACCATTTATGATACGGCGGACAGCAAAAGCCTGTTGCGCTCTATCGTCAAGGAAATGGGACTGGATGAAAAGGTGTACAAGCCGGGTATGGTGCAGTCTCGTATCTCCAACGCTAAGAACCACTTGGTGTCTCCTGCGGGCTATGCCAACAACAAAGAAGCCTACGAAGGCGATTGCGCCGTCAAGATGCCCGCCCTGCGCGATATTTACCGCCGCTATTGGGAACGTTGCCGACAGGCGGATGCTATGGATTTCGATGATTTGCTGTTTTATACTTTCCTGCTTTTCCGCGACCATCCGGATGTGCTTGCCCGCTATCAGTCGCAGTTTCGCTATATTTTGGTGGATGAGTATCAGGACACCAACTTTGCCCAACACAGTATTGTGCTTCAGTTGGCGAAAGAGCATCAGCACGTCTGTGTGGTGGGTGATGATGCGCAAAGTATTTATTCTTTCCGGGGGGCGGATATTGATAACATTCTGTATTTTACAAAGGTATATCCGGGTACGAAAGTTTTTAAGTTGGAACAAAATTACCGTTCCACCCAAACGATTGTCTCTGCAGCCAACAGTTTGATAGAAAAGAATCAGCGGCAAATTCGCAAGGAAGTCTTTTCGGAAAAGGAGAGGGGAGAGGCTATCGGGGTGTATCAGGCATACAGTGATGTGGAAGAGGGCGATATTGTAATCAACAAGATAGCCGAATTGCGCCGGCAGGAGAATTACGCTTATTCTGATTTTGCCATACTCTATCGTACCAACGCGCAGAGCCGCGTCTTCGAGGAAGCCATGCGCAAACGCAGCATGCCGTATCGCATTTACGGCGGACTGTCTTTCTATCAGCGTAAGGAAATAAAAGATGTAATCGCCTATTTCCGTCTGGCAGTCAATCCGAATGATGAAGAAGCCTTCAAACGTATCATCAACTATCCGGCACGCGGAATAGGCGATACGACGGTAAGCAAAATCACTGCCGCCGCCACTGACAACAATGTAAGCCTGTGGACCGTACTCTGCGAACCGCTGACTTATGGAGTGAATATCAACAAAGGGACAGCGGGCAAGCTGCAAGGCTTTCGCGACTTGATAGCCGGATTTATAGAGGGCGTTACCGAAAAGAATGCTTACGAACTCGGTACGGAGATAATCCGTCAGTCCGGTATCATCAATGATGTTTGCCAAGACAATTCTCCAGAAAACCTCAGTCGCAAGGAGAATATCGAAGAACTTGCAAACGGTATGGGAGACTTCTGCGCCCAACGGCAGGAAGAGGGTAACGCCAATATCACACTGAGCGATTTTCTTTCGGAAGTCTCCTTGCTTACCGACCAAGATTCGGACAAGGACGGAGACGATGCAAAGATAACCCTGATGACCGTACATTCCGCCAAAGGGTTGGAATTTAAGAATGTCTTTGTGGTAGGGATGGAAGAAGAGTTGTTCCCCAGCGGTATGGCGGGAGACTCTCCGAAGGCGCTGGAAGAAGAACGCCGTCTGTTCTATGTAGCCATAACCCGTGCGGAAGATCATTGTTTCCTTACTTACGCCAAGAGTCGCTACCGTTATGGAAAAATGGAGTTTGGAAATCCCAGCCGTTTTCTGAAAGATATAGATGTACGTTTCCTTAAATTACCGCAGGATGCGGGATTGAGCCGCAGAATAGATGAGAATGCCATGTCTTTCCGTCGGGAGAACAGAGAGAATATCTCTTCCGGCATGTATGGAAAACGTGAGGAAAGAGTTCGTCCCCGGCAGGAAATCATTGCCCCCACCGTTCCACGTAATTTAAAGCGGGTGACGCCTTCTATGGGAACAGCTTCTGCCGCATCTCATTCATCGGCAGTCGCAGGCGGAAACACGGTGCAGCCGGGGCAACTTATCGAGCATGAACGTTTCGGCCTGGGCGAAGTGATGAAAGTGGAAGGCGAGGGTGATAATGCAAAAGCCACCATTCGTTTTAAGAATGCGGGTGACAAGCAACTTCTTTTGCGTTTCGCGCGTTTTAAAGTGATAGGGTGATATTAATAAGAAAAGTTTATACAACGATAAAAATGACAGACAAAGATTTCGATCTTTTTCCTTCTCCTTGTTATATCATGGAAGAAGAACTGCTGAGGAAGAACCTCACATTGATAAAGAGCGTTGCCGACCGGGCGGGAGTAGAGATTATTCTTGCTTTCAAATCCTTTGCCATGTGGCGTTCATTTCCCATATTCCGTGAATATGTAGAGCATTCTACGGCAAGCTCCGTATATGAGGCACGCTTGGCGTTGGAAGAATTCGGCAGCAAGGCGCATACGTATTCTCCGGCGTATACGGAAGCCGACTTTTCAGAAATCATGCGATGCAGCAGCCATATTACATTCAATTCGTTGGTGCAGTTCAAACGTTTCTATCCCATGATTCAGGCGGACGGACAGAGTATATCCTGCGGCATACGCGTCAACCCGGAGTATTCCGAAGTGGAAACGGAGCTGTATAATCCTTGCGCTCCCGGTACTCGTTTCGGTGTAATGGCCGGACAGCTTCCCGACGTTTTGCCGCAGGGTATTGACGGATTCCACTGCCACTGCCATTGCGAGTCGTCCTCATACGAACTGGAACGCACGTTGGAGCATCTGGAAGCGAAGTTCTCCCGTTGGTTTCCGCAAATAAAATGGTTGAATCTGGGTGGCGGACATTTGATGACCCGTAAGGACTACGATGTAGAGCATCTGATTCGTCTGCTCCGCGGATTGAAAGAGCGTTATCCTCATTTGAATATTATCTTGGAACCTGGTTCTGCGTTTACCTGGCAGACGGGGGTGTTGACTTCCGAAGTGGTGGATATCGTAGAGAATCGCGGTATTCGTACCGCTATTCTGAATGTCAGTTTCACCTGCCATATGCCCGATTGTCTGGAAATGCCCTATCAGCCTGCCGTTCGGGGCGCTGAAACGGGTGATGGAGGTGCATATGTCTACCGTTTGGGAGGTAATTCTTGTTTGAGCGGCGACTATATGGGCTTGTGGAGCTTCGACCACGAACTTCATATCGGCGAAAGAATCGTCTTTGAAGATATGATACATTACACCACGGTGAAGACGAATATGTTCAACGGAATTCATCATCCCGCCATTGCCATGTGGACAAAAGAGGGGAAGGCTGATATATTCAAGCTATTTTCTTACGAAGATTATCGTGACCGAATGAGTTGATAATCAAAAGTCTGCTTTCGCTTTGGGTGGAATGTTCAATTTTATGTGTGAAAAAAGTGCGTAGAATGTTTGCAGGTTTAAGGAAAATATCTACCTTTGCAACCGCAAACGCGGAAATAGCTCAGTTGGTAGAGCATAACCTTGCCAAGGTTAGGGTCGCGAGTTCGAGTCTCGTTTTCCGCTCTTTTCTATGATTTAATGATTGCAATTACCTATGCCCAGGTGGCGGAATTGGTAGACGCGCACGTTTCAGGTGCGTGTGTCGAGAGGCATGCAGGTTCGAGTCCTGTTCTGGGCACAAGGGTAGAGGCAATGGTCTATGAAATGTTTGGAATATGTTGGAGAGGTGGCGGAATTGGTAGACGCGCTACTTTGAGGGGGTAGTGACA